>WNFV01000321.1_pt1 | contig 137938 bp, 135 predicted proteins | sample 5400101 | NCBI WGS metagenome assembly WNFV01 (sample SAMN13153361, study PRJNA577476) | soil metagenome | isolation source: 115 cm soil or saprolite under grassland replicate 1 | place: USA:California | collected 2016-06-15 | reverse complement strand
AGAATGCCCACGCGGTCCGCGAGCACTTCGGCTTCGCGGAGGTCGTGCGTGCAGAGCAGGATCGTCGCGTCGTGCGTGGTCCACACGTCGCGAATGAAGTCCTGTACCTCCAGCTTCGAGCGCGGATCGAGTCCCGTCGTCGGTTCGTCGAGCAGCAACAGGACCGGGGAGGTCAGGAGCGCACGCGCCAGTGCAACCTTCTGCTGCATGCCCCGCGACAGGTTCTCCATCGCCTCGTGCCGACGCCCGATCGGAAAGCCCACTCGCTCGAGGATCTCGGGGATGGCCGTCTTCGTGACCCTCGGCGGGATGCCGTAGAAGCGCGCTGCATAGGCGAGATTCTCTTCTGACGACATCTTCTTGAAAAACGAGGCTTCGACAGAAACCCGGTTGACCAGCCTCTGCACGGGACGCGACTCCTTCACCACGTCGTGGCCGAAGATCGTCGCGCTGCCGCCGTCCGGGAGGAGCAACGTCGACAGCAGCCGGACCAGCGTCGACTTGCCCGAGCCGTTCTGGCCCAGGATCGCGACGCACTCGCCGCGTTCCATCGTGAACGTCACGCCCTCGAGTGCCGCCACGCGCTTACGCCGTTTGCGCATGTGCGTTCGCGTCGCATCGCGGCGGTAGAACTCCTTGCGCAAGTTGTTGACTTCTACTGCGAACACTTCAAGCTCCTACAATTCGGCGGGACACGGGTACGCGCGATACACCTGCTGAACGCAGGCGGTGCACGGGACGTGAAGAGTCAGCCGAAGAAGAGCGTCATACCGTCAAGACGGTAGCAAACGTGTCAAGCAGTTCGTGAATCAGGATCGGTCGCGACGTCGTGAATCATCCAGAGCCGCTCGCCCGTCTGCGAAGCGGTGCGCGCCTGAGCCGTGATCTTCTTGACGTCCGGGTACTCGACCACCTCGGGCGAGATGCGGATGCAGGCCACGATGTAGCGGACGAGCTCATCGGTCTCGTTGCGTAGACCGTGTGCGCCCTCCGGGCCGAGTGGGAAGTGCACGACCTCGCCCTCGCCGAGTTGTCGCTCACCTTCGGGGCCGCGCAGGGTCGGCCGTCCTCGGAGGACGACCAAGAGCTCCTCCGAGCCGTGGTGGAAGTGGTAGACGACGGAGTTCCCCGGCCCGAGCTCGTAGAGGCTCGCACCGAGCAGGGGGCCGCGGTCGACGAGGCGCTTGCTCTTCGCGCCGCCTCCCGACCAGTCGTCGGTCGCGTCCCACTCGTCGGCCCAGATGTTCATCGCCCGATCCTGGCATACGGGGCTTGACCGCAGTCCGACCACACGGCTAGGGTTCCGTCCAGGTCGTCCGCCGCAGCAGGCGGGGGCCGAGGCAATGGAGCCTCAGGACTCAATTGGAGTCCTGGGCTCTTTTTTTGTGGTCCCGAGTCGGAAGGAGCGGCATGTCTGTCGAGGAGACGAAGCATTACCTGGCGAACGGGCAGGCGAGTGCGCCGGATGCGCGAGAGGCTCTCGAGTGGGCGCGCGAGACAACGGCGCAGATGGTGGATCTGAAGTTCTGCGACCTGCTCGGGACGTGGCAGCACATGACGCTGCCGATCAGGGCTCTCGACGAGTCCGCGTTCGACGACGGCCTGGGCTTCGACGGCTCGTCGATCCGCGGCTGGCAGGGGATCTCCGAGTCGGACATGCTGCTGATGCCGGACGCCTCGTCCGCGATCCTCGACCCCTTCACCGAGGCGCCCACGCTCTCGCTGATCTGCGAGATCGCCGATCCGATCACGCGCGAGCCGTACGCCAAGGATCCACGCCGGCTCGCGAAGCGCGCCGAGGAGTACCTGCTCTCGACGGGGATCGCCGACACGGCCTTCATGGGCCCGGAGTGCGAGTTCTTCGTCTTCGACGAGGTCTCATACGAGCTCGGCCCCAACCGCGCGCACTACTCGGTCGATTCGGGCGAGGGCCACTGGAATTCCGGCAAGCCGGGGCTCGGCTACACCGTGCGCGAGAAGGAGGGCTACTTCCCGCCTTCCCCGCACGACACGCTCCACGATCTCCGCACGCGGATGGTGCTGACGCTGGAACGCCTCGGGATCCCATGCGAGTTCCACCATCACGAAGTCGCGTCCGGCGGGCAGTGCGAGATCGACCTGCGCTATCAGCCGCTGACTCGCATGGGCGATCAGGTCATGACCTACAAGTACGTGGTCAAGAACGTCGCGCATGCGGCTGGGAAGTCGGTGACCTTCATGCCGAAGCCGATCTTCGGCGACAACGGCTCGGGCATGCACACGCACCAGTCGCTCTGGAAGGAAGGCACGCCGCTGATGTCCGACAAGTCGGGCTACGCGGGACTGTCGCAGCTGGCGCGCGCGTACGTCGGCGGCCTGCTCGCTCACGCCCCGGCGCTGCTCGCGTTCTGCGCGCCCACGACGAACTCGTATCGGCGCTTGGTGCCGGGCTACGAGGCGCCGGTCAACCTCGTGTACTCGATGCGGAACCGTAGCGCCTGCATCCGGATCCCGATGTATTCGGACTCGCCCAAGGCGAAGCGGATCGAGTTCAGGTGTCCCGATGCCGCTGCAAACCCGTACCTCGCCTTCTCGGCGATGCTGATGGCGGGCCTCGACGGGATCCAGAAGGGCCTCGACGCCGGCGAGCCGGCGGACTGGGATCTCTTCGAAGAGGACCGTGGCGTGGCTCAGGTGCCGGGCTCGCTCACCGAGGCGCTCGACGCGCTCGAGCGGGATCACGAGTTCCTGACCGCCGGGGGCGTCTTCGGCGAAGAGCTGATCCGCACCTGGATCGACTACAAGCGCGAGAACGAGGCCGACGTCGTGCGCCTGCGGCCCCATCCCGCGGAGTTCTCTCTCTACTACGACTGCTGAAAGGGGCGAACGTGTTGGAGCTCGGTGCACGGCCAATTGACACGCTTGCCGCCCCGCCGTCCGTCGAGCTCCGGCACCTCGAGCCGGACGATTGGCCGGCGGTGGCGGAGATCTACTGGGACGGGATGCGCGACGGGATGGCGACGTTCCAGACGGAGGTTCCGTCCTGGGAAGCCTGGAACGCGGGCCACCTGTGGGGCCATCGGCTCGTCGCCGAGCTGCTCGGTGAGGTCGTGGGGTGGGCGGCGCTCTCGCCCGCATCGACGCGGCGTTGCTACCTCGGCGTCGTCGAGGACAGCATCTACGTCGCGCGCGAGGCACACGGTCTCGGCATCGGCCGAGCGTTGCTGGAGGAACTGATCGCCGGCGCGGAAGCGACGGGGATCTGGACGATCCAGACGTCGATCTTCCCGGAGAACCGAGCTTCGCTGGCACTGCACAAGCGCTGCGGGTTTCGGGTCGTCGGAACCCGTGAGCGTGTGGCGAAGCGCGATGGGATCTGGCGCGACACGGTGTTCCTCGAGCGGAGAAGTGAGGCGATCACATGACGAAGGTCGAAGCAGTGGTGATTCGCGAGCGGGTGGAGACCGTGATCGACGCGGTCGAGCACGCGACGGGCCACATAGGCGTAACGGTGATCGAGGCGATCGGTCACGGCCGTCAGCGCGGTGTCACGCACGAGTATCGCGGCCGCATCTTCGAGTCGCGGTTCCTGCCGAAGGCGCACCTCACGTTCATCGTCGAAGACGAGCTCGCTGAGGCGGTCGTGGAGGCGATCGTGGACTCCGCGCGCAGCGGCAACGAATCCGGCGACGGCCTCGTGTGGACGTCGACGGTCGAGAACGTCACGCACAACCGAACGGGCGCGAAGCTCGAGAAGGAGGTGGAAGCGTAGTGCTGATGGCAAGCAAGGATCTACTGATCGCGGCGAACACGATCTGGGTCGTCATCGCGGCGATCCTCGTGATGTTCATGCAGGCAGGCTTCGCCTTCCTCGAGGCCGGCCTGACGCGCATGAAGAACGCGGCGCACATCGCCGGTAAGAACGTCCTCATCTTCGCCGTTTGCTCGCTCGTGTACTACGCCGTCGGTTTCGGGATCGCGTTCGGAGACGGCAACAGCTTTGTCGGGACGAGCGGCTTCTTCCCCTCCAGCGACGAGCTGCTCTCGATCGGCCAGGCGCCCTACTCGTTCTTCACCGGGATTCCTGGGGCGAGCGCCTACCTCTTCGAGGTCGTCTTCGCCGGCGTTTCGCTGGCGATTGTCTGGGGCGCGATGGCCGAACGGGCCAAGCTCTGGGTCTACTTCGTCTTCGGCGTCGTCTTCACGCTCATCTACTCCATCACCTCGCACTGGATCTGGCACGCGGGTGGCTGGCTGTTCGCGAAGGGCATGCAGGACTTCGCCGGCTCGACGGTCGTCCATTACCAGGGTGCGCTTGCTGCGCTCGCGGGCGCGCTCCTGCTCGGACCTCGGATCGGGAAGTTCGGCCGCGACGGTCGCGCGAACCCGATCCCGGGTCACAACATGCCGTACGCGGTTCTAGGGACACTCATCCTGTGGTTCGGCTGGTTCGGCTTCAACCCGGGCTCGACGCTCGGCGTCGTCACCGGCGATCGCATCGGTTACTTCGGCTACGTCGCGCTGACGACCAACATCGCGGCTGCGGCCGGCGCGGTCGGTGGCATCGCGAGCGCCTGGTTGATCCTGCGCAAGCCCGACGTGTCGATGATGCTGAACGGCGTCCTCGCCGCACTGGTTGCGATCACCGCAGCCTCGGGATTCGTCGCGCCGTGGGCTGCCATCGTGATCGGCGGCGTCTCGGGCTGGATCGCCGTCGCAGGCGTCTTGTTCGTCGAGCGGATCGGCATCGACGATCCCATCGGCGCCGTCGCCGTGCACGGGATGTCAGGCGTGTGGGGGACGCTTGCGACGGGCATCTTCGCGGTGCCGGCACTTGCGTCGAATCTCGCGACCGGCACGGGCGGGCTGGTCTACACGGGCTCCTTCCACCAGCTCGGCGTCCAGGCGATCGGCCTCGTCGCGGTCGGGGGCTTCACCTTCAGCGCCTCGTTCGGATCGCTGTGGGTGATGAAGCGGCTGTGGGGAATCCGTGTCGAGCCCGAGACCGAGACGGCAGGTCTGGACGTCTCGGAGCACGGCATGTGGGGCTATCCCGAGTTCTACATCCCGGTCCCGGGTGGGTACGGCACCGAGTCGCACGGACATCTCGGACTCTCCCACCGGAGCGGGCACACGGCGCCTGCTCCCGCGGTGCCGGCCGCTGCGCCCGCGCCGGAGCCGGCGCCCGGCTAGCGGCCATTTACTACGAGGGCGCCGCGAAAGTCAGCGGCGCCCTCGAGCTTCCGGGTAAAGATGGGGCGGGATGAAGTACCAGTTCGTCGACTGTCGTTGGGAGCTCGGGAAGCCGGAGCGTGGCCGGGAGCTGTACCTCGAGGGCCACATTCCGGGGGCAAGCTTCCTCGACGTCGACACCGATCTGTCGTCACCGCCGGGCCCTCGCGGCAGACATCCGCTTCCCGATCCCGAACAGTTCGCCCGCGCGGCTGCGCGGGCAGGTGTCGGCGATGAGGTATTCGTCGTCGCGTACGGCGATATGGGAGGCGCCGAGCGGCTCTGGTGGTTGCTGCGCCACTTCGGCCACGACGACTGCGCCGTGGTCGACTTCGATTCCTGGCGTGGCCCGCTTGTGTCGGGCGCGGAGGAGGTCGACTCGGCAGAGTTGACTCTGCGCCCGCGCGACGACGACACGATCGAGGTCGATGAGCTCGACCGGCGCCGGGAAGAATTGGTCGTCGTGGATGCACGCCTCCCGCCCCGTTGGCGCGGCGAGCCGAATCCGATCGACAAGGTGCCCGGCCGCATTCCGGGGACGCTCAACGCGCCGTGGAACGAACCGCCGCCGGAGCTGCCGGACGGTGAGCTCGTCGCCTACTGCGGCTCAGGCGTGACTGCAACGGTCCTCTTGCACCGCCTCCACCTCGCCGGCCGCGACGGCAAGCTCTACGCCGGTTCGTGGAGCGAGTGGGAGCAGCTCGGCCTGCCGGTCGAACGCGACTGGAGCGATTAGGCCGTGGACGTCGCCGTGCTGCCGCCGAAGTGCGCGAGGTACGGCCGCCAGCCGTTCGGGATCTTCGGAGCGGCCAGGCGGATAAAGAGGACGGGCGCCGGAGCCTTCGGCGGATGGACGAGCTCCATGCGCGCCTCTTCCAGGGTTCGGTTGCCCTTGTGGTGGTTGCACGGCGCGCAGGCCGTCACGACGTTCTCCCAGATGGATTCCCCTCCGCGCGACCTCGGGATGACGTGGTCGAGCGTCAGCCGGCCCGCGGTGCTGCCGCAGTAGACGCAACGCCAGCTGTCGCGTGCGAAGAGCGCTCGGCGGGAGATCTTGCGCTGGACGGCGCGCGGTACGCGCACGTAGGAGACAAGCCGGATCACGTGGGGCCACGGGTACGTGTCGGTCGCGGAGTGCAGCGGCTGGTCGAGCTCCTCGATCACCTCGGCTTTTCCCTTGAACACGAGCACGTGGGCACGCCGCACGGATGTGACATTCAGCGGCTCGTAACTCGCGTTCAAAACCAGAACCTGCTGCATTAGGCGGAAATGTAGCTGAGTGAACGGGGGTTACCCAGCCATCGCCCGTTCGACCGCCTCTTCCTCCTCGGGGGAAAGAGCCACGGACGGACGGCCGTGGTCGAGCTCCTTGACGTAGATCCGGGCGTAATCGCGGCCCTGGATCGCGGTCACGATGACGCCGCTCCGGCCCGCATCGAGGAGGGCGATCGAGGCCGACTGGTGGCCGCCGGCGCCCTCGTAGGCGTCGTAGCGTACGAGCGAGGTCTTCGAGACGGCGGTGTCGACTCGGCGATCGACCCGCGAGAGTCCAGCGGCGACCTCGTCCACGGCTCGGTGCAGATCGTCGATTCGTCCCTGGAGCGAGACTGCGAAGTCGACGAGATCCTGCTTCCCGCCTCCGAGCAGGACGAGCTGGGACGCACGGACCGCGCGCAGCTTCGACCACGCCAGTCCGGCCACGAGTAAGGCGATCGCTGCGGCAACGCAGGCCCCGATCGCGATCCACTCCGCGGTCGAGAGGTGCACCTAACCGCCGAGGGAGAAGATGACTTTGTACTCGGACGAGTTGTTCGTCGTGGTCTTTTCGCCCGGCACGGGCTCGATGTCGACCTTGACCGTCGTCGGGAGCCCGAACAGGCCGTTGATGTCGATGTTCGTGAACGTGACCGTCTTGGTCTCACCTGCGTTGATCACGGGGATCTTCAGGCGTTTCACGATCGACTTGGGCGACTTCTGGATCGTCAAAGTCACGCCGACGTTGAACTCCTGGAAGTCACCCGAGTCGGTCACGGCGACCCTGAACGCGAGGTCGGTCGATGCGGTGATGGCGTTGTCGCTTGCCGCACCGCCCGGATTGAGCCTCTTGCCGTCAGGAAGCGCCGTGACGGAGACCAGGGCGCTCCCGTGGTTTCCAGTGGTCGTCCCTCCGCCTGTCGCCGCGCCGTGGACGCGCAGCCACACCTGCGTCATCGCCTGGGTGCTCGCGAGCTCGGGGTTCGGGATCATGTTGGAATCGGGGACCGCGCCGATGTCGCTGATGTTCTGGTTCCGCAACTCGAGCTGCGTCGGCTCCTTGAAGTAGAAGTCCCAGTTGACGTCGCTGGCGACCAGCAGACGCGCCTGGTCGGCGATCAGCCGTCCCGAGATGGTCGAGTTGCGCGCGTTCGCCGTCGCTGTCTGGTGGAAGGCGTCGGCCAGCCTGCTGAGACCGCTCGAACGTAGCTTGAGCACCTCGATGAGGTGGTCGTGCTCGACGCGGAGCGGGCCGGGCGGGTTCAGCTGGACGGCCGTGGCCACTACCTGCTGCTCCTGCGCGGCGAGACCTTTGATCTTCCCCTCGAGATCGGTCTCCTTGATTCCTGTCGCGCTGAGGGCCGCATTCAGGTCCTTGCCGACCTGATCCGAGCGCTTCGCGATATCGCGGACGTCCTGGATGTACCCCGCGTACTTGGCGTGCTTGCCGCTGGACGCACAACCTCGCACGCCCACGACGAGCAGGACGACAGCCAGGATCAGAAAGGCGATCAGCCCCGCCAGGCGGAGCATCGGGATCAGGCCCTGGGGCGGGCGTACCGGGCGGCGGGGCCCCCCAGGCGGCGGGCGCCGGGGAGTACGGACACGCTCCGAGGCCTCCTCGGTCTCGGGCTCGTCGAAGAAGTCGAATTCGATGTCGGGGTCGCGTTCGGTCATGGCGGGGGCCCGGCCGGGCGAGTCACAGCCGAAGCGGCGTTCACTCTAACCCGTACCTCCGCCGTTCTCGACGAGTGAAGGACTTGTCCGTGCCCCCGCCAACCCTGGAGAGCCGGTGTCCAACGCAGTCCCAGCCCTTGTCCAGAGCGAGCTCGTCCTCGGGCGCTACCGCCCGCTGAGGCCGCTCGGGAGCGGAGGTTCCGGCTCCGTCTGGCTTGCACGGGACGAGCAGAACGGCCTCGACGTCGCCCTCAAGATCGTGCCTCGGGAGGGGAAGGCGGCGTCCCGGGCCGAGCGGGAGGCGGAGGCCGCCGCCCGCCTGCGCCACCCCTCCTGTCAGCGCGCGTATGGCTTTGGCCGAGACTCCCAGCACGTCTACATCGCCTACGAGTACGTGCCGGGGCGGACCTTCCGCGAGGCGCTCCGGAGCGGCGAGCTCGACGACAGCGCCGCGATCGAAGCCTGTGCTCAGATCCTCGAGGCACTCGCGCACGCGCACGCGCGCGGGATCGTTCACCGCGACGTCAAGCCGTCGAACGTCTTGCTCGCGGAAGGGAAGGACGTGTCGGTGCGGGTGCTCGACTTCGGCCTGGCGCAGATCCAGCAGGCCGAGACCCTGACCGCGCAGGGCGATGTGCCAGGGACGCTCGCCTACATCGCCCCAGAACGGCTGGCCGGGGCGCTGACGACCGAGGCCGCAGATATCTGGGCTGTGGGCTTGATGCTCTGGGAGGCGCTGGCCGGCCGCCATCCGTTCTGGCGCAGCTCCCTGCTGGAGACGGCACGCGCAATCGAGGCCGGCGCGCCGCGCCTGGAGACGGTGCGGCCGGATCTGCCGAAGCCGCTGCTCGCCGCCGTCAACCGCGCCCTCGATCTTGATCCGGCCCGGCGGCCGAGCGCGGCAGCTCTCGCCCAGACGGTGCGGCTCGCCAAGCGCAAGCGGCGGGTCAGGAAGGGCGGGGGTCAGACCCTGGCCGTTCCGGCCGCGGCGCCGCGGCTCGTCCCCGCAGTGCTTGCCGCAGCAGTGGCCGGCTGGAGTACGTGGGCGTTGCCGTTCTTCCCGACCGGCTGGCCCTTCGGCCTCGCAGCTCTGGCCGCCGCCGCCTCGGTCGTGAATGCCCGCCTTGGGCTCGCCTTCGCGCTTGCCGTCCCGGTCTTGCCCCTCGGAAACCTCGCGCTCGGCGCGGCCGCTCTCTACGCGCTCGTCGCGGTTGGGCTCCTCGCGGCGATGTGGCGCGAACCGGACCGCGGGCTTCTCTTCTCGCTCGGCGCGTTCCTGGGCCCGATCGCAGGCCTCGGCCTCTTTCCGCTCGTCGCGTTGGCCGTGCGCTCGCCCGTGCGGCGGGCGTTGCAGGCCGCGGCGGCCGTGCTGGCGGCCGGAGTCGTGGCAGGGATCCGCAGCGCGCCGTTGCCTTTCGACGGTGCCGCCGCGCCGGACCTGGGGATCGTTGCGAGCGGAGATCCGTTCACGGTGCTGACAGCGATCTGGGGAGCGCTGCTCTCGAGGCCCACCCTTGCCGTCGAGACGATCGTCCTTGCCGCCGTCGCCGCCCTGCTTCCCCTGGCCCGCGGGCGGGGGCTGTGGGCGATCGCCGGGCTCGGGGCGGGGTTCCTGGCTGCGGCGTTGCTCCTGGCACCAGGGGCCGCTGCTGCTCCGATCGTGGTGGCCGTGTGGGCCACCTGCCTGGCGGTAGCGGTGCGTTAGCATCGCTTGCCGGGTATTCCCGGACATGGTCCTCCGCGCAATCGAACAAAAAATCGAGTCCCTTTTCGAGGGGATTTTCGGGCGCGCGTTTCGGACGAATGTCCAGCCGGTCGAGCTTGCGCGCAAGCTCGCTAAGGAGATGGACGAGCACCGGACGATCTCCGTCTCTCGGGTCTACGTCCCGAACGAGTACACCGTGTACCTCTCGCCGGGCGATCGCGAGCAGTTTTCGAGCTACGAGGAGAACCTGAAGGGCGAGCTGCAGGAGTACCTCTCCGAGCACTCGCGTCGGGAGGATTACGCGCTCCTTTCGCCGGTTCGCGTCTTGATGGAGACGGACGCCGATCTCGACGTAGGCGAGTTCGGCATTGCGACCCGGATGGTGCAGCCGGAACGGCGCCGCGCCGCCTCCGGCGAGCCCGAGGGGGACGTTGCGCCCGGCGCGACGATGATCTACAAGCCGAAGGCCCCGGTGCCGACGCAGGCGGTCAGCGCCGAGGAGCTCGGGGTCGAGGCCGAGCTGGTGACGCTGAGCTTCGACGGCACGCGCTACGAGGTGAAGCAGCGACGAGTCGTGATCGGGCGGTCGCGCGACTGCGACATTCAGCTTGCGGACACGAACGTCTCGAGGCGCCACGCCGAGCTTCGCCAGGAAGGCGCGTCCTACTGGATCGTCGACCTCGGCTCGACGAACGGCATCGAGGTCAACGGCAAGCGCGTGAAGCGGGCCAAGCTCAGCGACGGCGACACGATCACGCTCGGCTCGACCGAGGTGGCCTTCAGCCAGGAGCCGGGATGACGTTCAGCCAGGAGAGACGTTGATCTTCGACTCGGTCGCGGTCGACGAGGTCTTGCTCGTCCTCAAGATCGCGTTCCTCGTCCTGCTTTACACGTTCATCTGGCGGATCGTGCGGACGGCGAGCCGCGATCTGCGCCTCCCTCAGGAGAGCTTCGTGCTCGCCCCGTCCGCGGCCACGGGCATGCAGGCCTCGCGGCCGGGCCTGTACACCGGGCACCTCGTGGTCGTGAAGAGTGCGGATCTCGAGAGTGGCGAAGACTTCGAGCTGAACTCCGCGCAGCTGACGATCGGGCGGGGGAGTCAGAACGACATCGCGATCGCCACCGACGAATACGCCTCCGCGCGTCACGCACGCTTCGAGCCCCGCCAGGACGGCGTCTGGGTCCAAGACCTTGGCTCGACGAACGGGACGTATCTCAACGGGATACGACTCGACCGACCGCGCCGACTTTCCCGCGGCGACATCGTCCGCGTCGGCGAGACTGACCTCAGGTACGAGCAGTGACGGGTCTCGGGCACGTAGGCGTGATCACGGACACCGGCCGCAAGCGGCGCCGGAACGAGGACGCCTACGTCTGCGAGCCGCCGCTCTTCGCGATCGCCGACGGCATGGGTGGCGCCCAGGCGGGCGAGGTCGCATCGCGCCTCGCGGCGGCCGCGCTGAAAGAGAGCCATGCCGATGCGGGCGGCGAGCATCGCATCTACGACCTGATCCAGGAGGCGAACCGGCGCGTGTACGCACGCTCGAGCACCGATCCCAACACCTCGGGGATGGGCACGACCATCACGGTGGCGCTCGTGGAGAACGGCAATGTCGCCTTCGGACACGTGGGCGACTCGCGCGCTTACCTGATCCGTGACGGTCACATGGAGCAGGTGACGGAGGACCACTCGCTGGTGAACGAGCTGATGAAGAGCGGCAAGCTTTCGCCTGAAGAAGCGGAGACACATCCGCAGCGCTCGGTGATCACACGCGCGCTGGGCACGGATCCCGACGTCGATGCCGACACGTTCACGATCGCGGCCAAGGCCGGCGACGTCTTCCTCCTCTGCTCTGACGGGCTCACCGACATGGTCGGAGAGCGCGAGATCCAGGAGCTTGTCGAACGTAATCGCGAGAATCTCGACGCCGCACTGAAGGCGCTGGTGAAAGCTGCGAACCGCGGCGGCGGCGAGGACAACATCACGGTGGTCGCGTTCGAGATCGCAGAAGAGCAGGCACTGACCCACGACGGCGACACGCGTGAGAGCGTGCTTGCGATTGTGTCGCGGGACGACGAGGACACGCTCACGGAGGCGGATGCCGTGCCCGCGGTCGATACCGGCGTGATCTCGGCGGAGGAGATACAGGCGGAGCTCGAGGCGAAGGAACGCCGGGATCGCGCGGTGAGGCGTCGACACCTGCGACGGCGCGTTCTCGCGTGGCTGGCCCTGATCGCGATCGCGGCCGGGATCGCGGTTGCCTTGTACCTGAGGTTCGTGCGCTGACCCTGAGCCCGAGGAACCGTGAGCTCGCGTTCCTGTTCGTCGTCGGGGTTTTGACGGCCGTCGGGTTCGCGAGCGTCTACATCGCCCGCCAGGACGTCGTGTCGACGGCCTCCCTGACGTACGCGGGCTTCTTCTTCGCGCTGTACCTCGCGGCGCACCTCGTCACGCGCTACACCGTTCCGTTCGCCGACCCGTATCTGCTCCCGATTGCCGGTCTGCTGACTGCAATCGGCCTGACGGAGATCTACCGGCTGAATCCCGACGATGCGTTCAAGCAGGGCGTCTGGATCGTCGTCGCGGTCGCGCTCTTCGCTGCAACGCTCTTCCTGCTGCGACACGACTACCGACGGCTGGAGACCTACAAGTACCTCTTCGGGATCTCGGCGATCGCTCTGCTCCTCCTGCCGATCTTGCCGCTGTTCGGCTTGACCGTGAACGGCGCTCGCCTGTGGGTACACATCGGTGCGCTGCGCTTCCAGCCGGGCGAGCTTGCCAAGATCATGCTCATCGTCTTTCTCGCCGGGTACATGCGCGAGAAGCGTGAGGTGCTGGCGCAGGGGCGCCTGAAGGACTGGGGGCCGCTCCTCGTCATCTGGGTGCTGGCGATGCTCGTCCTATTGGAGACGAGGGACCTCGGCGGCGGTCTTCTCTACTTCGGGATCTTCCTGGCGATGCTCTACATGGCGACCGCGCGCATCGGGTACGTCGCAGTAGGGCTCGGCCTCTTTCTCGTAGGGGCCGTCGGAGTGTGGCGGGTCACTCCGCACGTGCAGGACCGCGTGACGATCTGGCTTCATCCGTGGACCGAGCACAAGATCTACTGCCCGCTCTCGGGCCAGCTCGACCTGCGCCAGAACTGCCAGAGCTTCCAGCTCGTGAAGTCGCTCTACTCCATCGGCCACGGCGGGTACGGAGGCACCGGGCTCGGCAAGGGGACGGTCGCGAACCTCAACGGCAAGCAGATCATCCCCGACCTCAACACCGACTTCATCTACTCCGCGCTCGCGCAGGAGCTCGGGCTGATCGGCGCGGCCGCGCTCCTGCTCGTCTACATGATCTTCGTGTTGCGCGGGATGCGGATCGCGCTGCTGGCGCAGGACGGCTTCTCGAAGCTCATTGCTGCCGGACTGACTTTCGGCTTCGCGCTGCAGACGTTCATCATCGTCGGCGGGATCCTGCGGCTGATCCCGCTGACCGGGATCACGTTGCCCTTCGTCTCGTACGGGGGGTCGAGCGTCGTTGCGAACTTCGTGCTCTTAGCCGGGCTCCTGCTCGTCTCCAACCGGGCGAACAGGGAGATGCTTCGGTGAACAAGCAGGTCTCGCACATCGGCATTGCGGCGCTCGTTCTGCTCTCCGCCCTCATCGTGGGGACGACTTACTGGCAGACGTGGGCGAACGCGGGGCTCGCCAACCGGCAGGACAACGACATCCGGCTCGTCGCGCAGTTCGCGATCAAGCGCGGAAAGATCTATGCCTCCGACGGCCGCACGCTTCTCGCGACGAACGTGACCAAGGACCGTGCCGGGCAGACGCTCTACTTCCGTCGCTATCCGACCGGGCCGATCTTCTCCGACGTCGTCGGGTACTCAACCCAGACGCGCAACCGGACCGGTCTCGAGCTGTCGTACAACGACTACCTCACCGGCTCGAACGCGAACCTCGACACTGTCTTTCGCTCCGCTCTAGACAAACTGAAGGGAGCGACCGTCACTGGGAACGATCTCGTCTTGACGATCCGGCCGAACGCGCAGGCGCTGGCGCTGCGGCTTCTACGCGGTAAGTGCGGTGCGGTTGTCGCGCTCGACCCGTCGACGGGTCGAGTTCTCGTGATGGCCACCAATCCGACCTACAACCCGAACCTGATCGAAAACCGCTTCGGCCTGGCCACACGCTCGAACGCTCCGTGCGGTGCGCCGCTTCTCAATCGCGCCACCGCCGGCAAGTACCCGCCCGGCTCGACGTTCAAGATGGTCACTGCCGCGGCCGCGCTTGACACGGGGCGCTTCACGCCTGACTCGCACTTTTACGATCCCGGCTACTGCGAGGAGTACGGTAAGCGCGTCCGGAACGCCGGCAATCCGGAAGCCCCCGAGACGTTCGGCAACGTCAATCTGGCATTCGGCTTCCAGCACTCGATCAACTCTGTCTTCTGCAACGTCGGCAAGACTCTGGGCGCCGGAACCGTGCTGGACTATGCCAAGCGCTTCGGCTTCTACTCACTGCCGCCGCTCGAGCTGCCCGAGAGCGAGCGTGTCGCGAGCGGTCTGTACGACCGCCGCGATCGCCTCTTCGACCCGAAGCATCCAGACACGCAGGTCGATCCCGGCCGCCTCGCGTTCGGGCAGGAGCGGCTCGCCGTAACCCCGCTGCAGATGGCGATCGTGGCGGCGACGATCGGCAACCACGGCGCGGAGATGCGCCCGCAGATCGTCGAACGCATCGTCTCGCCCGCCGGCAAGACGATCACGCATCTGCAGCCCGATCAGCTCGGCCGACCCATCAAGCGTCAGACCGCCGACGAGGTCACGCACATGATGGAGCTCGTGGTCACGGGGGGTACAGGAACCGCTGCCTCCATCCCCGGTGTTCGCGTCGCCGGTAAGACCGGTACTGCAGAGATCGGTCGCGGCAACATCTACACGGCCTGGTTCGCGGCGTTCGCGCCTGCCGACGCCCCGAAAGTCGCGATCGCCGTCGTGGTCGAGAAGCAGCCCAACGGCTTCGGTGGGGCGATCTCTGCTCCGATCGCCAAACAGGTAATGGAGGCGCTACTGCGGTAGGGGCGAATCCCTACCCTGGAAGGCCCCAATGGCGGTTTCTGACACCCTGATCAACACGCTCTTCGACGGGCGCTATCGCATCCTGCGCAAGCTCGGCACGGGCGGGATGGCGAACGTCTACCTCGCCGAGGACGAGGTGCTCGGCCGGCGCGTCGCGATCAAGATCCTGAACGACCGCCACGCGGGCGACGATCAGTTCGTCGAGCGCTTCCGCCGTGAGGCAAAGAATGCGGCCAGCCTTTCGCACCCGAACATCGTTTCGATCTACGACCGCGGCGAAGCAGAGGGGACGTACTACATCGCGATGGAGTACCTCGACGGCCGCTCGTTGAAGGAGTTGATCGTCGCGCGCGGCCCAGCGCCGATCCATCTCGCGGTCGACTACACGCGGCAGATCCTCGCTGCGATTCGGTTCGCACACCGTCATGGCATCGTCCACCGCGACATCAAGCCACACAACGTGCTCGTCGACGGCGAAGGGCGACTGAAGGTGACGGACTTCGGGATCGCGCGCGCGGGCGTAAGCCAGATGACCGAAGCGGGATCGATCATCGGCACCGCTCAATACCTGTCGCCCGAACAGGCGAAGGGCGCCCCCGTCGACCAGACCTCCGATCTCTACTCGGTCGGCGTCGTGCTCTACGAGCTGCTTACCGGTGAGGTGCCTTTCAGCGGCGATACGCCGGTCGAGATCGCCATGAAGCATCTGTCGACCGTGCCTGAGCCTCCCTCGTCGAAGCGCGCCGATGTTCCCCGGGACCTGGACATGGTCGTGATGCGTGCGCTCGGCAAGGACCCGTCCGAGCGCTACCAGAGCGCGGAGGAGATGGACGCGGACCTCCGCCGCATCAACCGCGGGGTCGCGATTTCTCCCGTCACCGAGGAGGCAGCGACCGCGATCATCTCGAGGCCGCCCTCGGCCGTCACCGAGATCACGTCGCGGACGCCTCGACCGCCGGTTCCGTACGCGCCGCCCTCCGCCTACTACGACTACGACGAGCCACCGAGGCGCGCGCTGTGGCCGTGGCTCGTTGCGCTGCTGTTCGTGACGGCGGCGCTCGTCGGCGGTTATTTCCTCTACTCGCAGATCCAGGATCAGCTCAGCGGATCGAAGACGGTCGCCGTCGGGAACTACCGGGGGCTTCGTGAGGTCGCCGCGGTCAAGCTGATCCGTGAGCTCGGCCTGCGTCCCAACCCCGTCCGGCAGCCCAATGCGGATCCGGCATTTCCCGAGACGTACGTCTTCCAACAGACGCCGCGGCCCGGAGACAAGACGCCCAAGAACAACTTCGTCACCATCTACGTCTCGCTCGGGCCACCCAAGACAGAAGTGCCGAGCGTCGTCGGCGAGTCGCTCGACAAGGCGCTCGCCGACCTGCAGGACGCGAAGCTGAAAGGCAAAGCGATTCAAACCGAGTCCGACAAGCCCCAGGGTCAGGTGATCTCGCAGTCGCCGACTGCGGGCGCGTCGGTGAAGCAGGGAGAGACGGTGAAGCTCAAAGTCTCGAAGGGGCCGAAGCCAATCGCGGTCCCGAACGTCGTCGGCTCGACGTTCGAGTCGGCGAACTCGACCCTGCTCGGAATGGGATTTGGGGTCAAGCGCGAGGTCGTGACGTCGGACGCGCCGAAGGACACCGTCGTCGATACGACCCCTGGGGTGGGGACCCTTCAGCCGCCCGGCACCCTGATCACCGTCATGGTGTCGAAGGGCCCGACGACCTCCACCGTCCCCGACGTGACGACCCTTTCGCAGAGCGACGCTCAGGCGACGCTGAAGGCCTCGGGCTTCGGCGTGAAGATCGTCAGTCAGCCGGTCACGGACCAGAGCCAGGACGGCATCGTGCAGACCCAGGATCCACCGGGTGGATCGCAACAGTCGCCCGGTACGACTGTGACGATCGCCGTCGGCAAGTTCGCCGGCACGGCCGGTCCTCCGTGAGCGTCCCTCGCCTTCGGCTCCCATGAGCCGACTGAAGGTCGCGATCCTTGCCGGGGGGCGGTCCTCCGAGCACGAGATCTCGCTCGCGTCGGCCCGCTCGGTGCTCGAATCGCTAGATCCCGCGGAGTACGACGTCGTCACGGTTGCGATCGGCCGCGACGGCCGCTGGGAGCTCGGCTCGGGCGACGGCTCAGTAGCCGAGACACTCCCGGTTCCGGCGGCGAACGCGCCTGCGGCCCTGGGCGCGGTCGACGTCGTCCTGCCCATCCTGCACGGGCCGTTCGGCGAGGACGGGACGGTGCAAGGGCTGCTCGAGCTGGCGGGCGTCCCCTACGTCGGAGCCGGTGTGGCGGCATCCGCGCTCTGCATGGACAAGGACCTGTTCAAGAAGGTGCTGCGTGACAGCGGGATTCCGGTCGCGCGCCACGTTGCTCTCCGTGAGGGCGATGAGAGGCAGGGGAACCCCTTCGGCTACCCGTGCTTCGTCAAGCCTGCGCGCCTGGGCTCCTCGGTTGGGATCACGAAGGCGCACGACGAGGTCGAGCTCGAGGCAGCCGTCGAGCTCGCGTTTCGCCACGACGACAAGGTCCTCGTCGAGGAGTTCCTCGACGGGATCGAAGTCGAGGTCGGCGTGCTCGGCAACCGCGAGCCCATCGCATCCGTTCCCGGCCAGATCGTGCCGCTGGGCCACGAGTGGTACGACTACGCCTCGAAGTACGAGGAAGGCGGGATGCAGCTCGTGATCCCCCCCGATCTGCCGGAGGAGGTCATCGAAGAGGTTCAGCGCGCTGCGGTCGAGTCGTTTCGTGTCACCGAGTGCGAGGGCATGGCCCGCGTGGACTGCTTCGTCGTCGACGGCAATCGCGTCCTCGTGAACGAGCTGAACACGATTCCCGGCTTCACGTCGACGAGCGTCTACGCGAAGTTGTTCGACGCGTCAGGAATTCCCTACGAAACGCTGTTGCGCCGTCTGATCGAGCTCGCAGTCGAGCGGCACGAGCGCCGCTCCAAGCTCATTTACTAAGGCTACGCCGTCGCGGCCGTTTACTGAGCCTTGCCGAATGCGCGCACTTCGTTCACGTGCGCGAAGTGGCCGTCGGATGCGAGCTTCGTGATCCAGACGACGTAGAACCGCTTCGGGGTAGGCTCCTTGATGTCGAACTTCGTCGTCCGCCCGACGACGTAGCTATCCGAGACCTTCTGGCCAGGGGTCCCCTCGATGTTCGTCGCGCGAATCTCCGCGGTGAAGCCAGGCGTGTCCGTGACCACGGTGATGCGGGATAGCTCGACAACCGAAGTAGCATCGAGTACGAGTCCGACCCCGGCTTTCTTCACTCCTTCGAGCCCGCTGTTGTAGTCCTCGGTCGTCCAGTAGGTCAGCACGCTGCCGTCCGTCGCCTTGGGTGCGTCGGCGTCGTGCTCGGTGCCGTCTCCGTAGGGGTCGTAGGCGCCCGCGCCGGCGATCGTGATCGGGGCGCCGACCGGCACCTTCTGGTTATCGCCGCGGAGCGTGAGCAGTCCGATGATGACGGCCGCGATGGCGAGCGCACCGAGCAGTCCTATGAGGAGAGGAAGTGGTGAGACAGGTTTGCGGTGTCTCTGCTTTTGCAGACGCTGCGCAGCCGGAACGACCATCGTGACGGCGCCGTCCTCGCCGCGGTCGAGCTCGGCGAGGTTCGCCTCGATCTCCGCCGCGAAGGCGTCCATAGTCGGAAATCGGTGTTCCGGATCCTTCTCGAGTGCGCGATCGATCATCTCGGCGACACGCAGCGGCACGTCGCCTCGCACGTCAAGGACGTTCGGCGCCGGCTCCTGTATGTGCTTCATCGCAACCGCGACGAAGCTCTCGCCGGGGAACGGCAATTCTCCGGTGAGCATCTCGTACAGGACGATCCCAAGGGAGTAGACATCCGTATGAGCGTCGACCGGCTGGCCGCTCGCCTGTTCCGGGGCGATGTAGTTCGACGTTCCGAGGATGGTCCCCGTCTGGGTCATGCCGTGGTCGACGTCGAGCGAGCGCGCTATCCCAAAGTCCGTGACCTTGGCGCGCCCGTCGCCGTTCAGCAAGACGTTCTGCGGCTTCACGTCACGGTGGACGAGCCCATGATCGTGGGCGAACGCGAGCCCGCGCGCGACCTCGAGCGCGATCTCGAGCGCATCGCGCAAGTCCAGGCGGCCTTTGCGGACGACAAGCTCCTTCAGGTTCTCTCCGTCGATGAACTCGAAGACGATGTACTGCCGGCCTGCCTCCTCGCCGCGGTCGATCACCGTCACGATGTTTGGGTGCTGGAGCTGCGCGACGGAACGCGCCTCGCGCTTGAACCGCTCGACGAAGTCTTCGTCTTCGTTGTACTGCTGGTGGAGGACCTTCAGCGCGACGTTGCGCTCGAGCAGCGAGTCATGGGCCTTGTAGACGGTCGACATCCCGCCCTGCCCGACGACTTCCTCCAGCTCGTATCGCTCCGCGATCGTCTCGCCGACCACCACGCTCCAAAGCTACCCGCCCGTCGCCTGTCGTATTCCAGGGATCAGCCGGCGCGCGCGTTGCGAAGGCGTAGGCCGAGCCACAGGCCCCCGCACCAGAGGACGTACAGAATTGCCACGAGGCTCGCCAGGAACCAGACCGGAACGATGTGGTGGCCCTGTCCGTCCTCAGCCCGGCCGGTGACGAGGGCGATCGCCCAGCCGCAGGCCATCAGGGCGCCTAGGCCGATCACGACCCTTGGCCGGGCGAGCCCGGTCGCGCCGACGGAAAGCGGCAGCGCGAAGGCGATCACGGCAATGAGATACCCGGCCACTGCCTCGCTATCGGCGCCAGGCCCGGCGAACGTGAACCTGTGCCCTAGCCGAGGACGGAGCCGAGCGCGTCTTCCCAGACGCCGAGGGCCTCGTCGAGCTCGCCCTCCGAGATGACGAGCGGCACGAGCACGCGGATGCAGTTCGAGTAAATCCCTGACTTGAGCAGGAGCAGCCCTTGCCCGGAGGCGGCCTCGACGACCGCCGAAGCCAGCTCGGGGGCGGGATCCTTGGTGCCACGGTCGTGGACGAGCTCGATCGCGAGCATCGCGCCCAGCCCGCGGACGTCGCCGATTGCGTCCCAGCGCTGCTCCCAGGCCTGCATCCGGCTGCCGATGGTCTCGCCGATCTGCCCTGCCCGTTCGAGGAGGCTCTCCTCCTCGAACACGTCGAGCACGGCGAGTGCGGCAGCCTGCGCGACGGGATTGCCGACATACGTGCCGCCGATCGCCGAGTCGCCGGGCGCATCCATGATCTCCGCCTTGCCGATCACGCCCGAGAGCGGCAGACCGGCTGCGATCGACTTCGCGATCGTCATCAGGTCGGGCTCGACGTCGTAGTGCTCGATTCCCCACATCTTTCCCGTGCGTCCGTAGCCGGTCTGCACCTCGTCTATGACCAGCACGATGCCGTTGTCGTCGCAGATGCGCCGTACACCTTCGAGGAACTCGGGCGGTGCGACGACGAACCCGCCCTCACCTTGCACCGGCTCGACGACGACTGCCGCGACGTTTTCTGCTGCGACGGTCGTCACGAACGCGCGCTCGAGCGCTGCGAGCGCCTCGGCAGCGCTCGGGCCGCGGTAATCCTGTGCGAACGGCAGCCGGTAGACCTCGGGCGCGAAGGGGCCGAGACCGGCCTTGTAGGGATGAGTCTTGGACGTGAGGGTCAGGGACAGCAGCGTGCGACCGTGGAAGCCGCCCTCGAAGCCGATCACCGCGGGCCGCTTCGTGTACGCGCGCGCGAACTTGATCGCGTTCTCGACGGCCTCCGTGCCGGCGTTGAAGAACGCGGCTTTCGCGGGGCCGGAGATCGGCGCGGTCTCGACCAGGCGCTCGGCGAGCGTGATGTAGGTCTCGTAGGGCACGATCGTGAAGTCGGTGTGCAGGAACTTTGCGGCTTGTTCCTGTACGGCATCGACGACACGCGGATGCGCATGGCCGACGTTGAGGCAGCCGACGCCTCCGGTGAAGTCGATGAAGGTGTTCCCGTCGACGTCCGTGAGCGTCGCGCCCTCGCCGCGTGCGATGACGACCGGCAGATAGATGGAAAGCGGGTCCGCGACCACGCGGTCTTTCCGTTCCAGGATCTCTCTGGAGCGGGGCCCCGGAATGGCCGTTCTGAGCTCGATCGTCTTTGTCGTGGCCACGGGTCTGACGATAGCGGAGCCGGCGGCCACCCTGCATAACTGTATAAGCGAGTTGCACAGTGCCCCTGCCGGCAATACTTGCCGGCCTCCGGCTTGGTGCTCGCGACCCAGAGACCCGGCAGCATCACCGGCAGGGGCACTTACTGAAAGGCGGGAGTGGACAGCGCCTTGACCGTGTAGAGGCCGGCGGCGTTCCACAGCATGAAGCCCTTGGTGTGCTCGAGCCTTGCGGCCTGGATCTGGTCCTGAATGTCCGCGAGCGTGTAGGTGCGGCGCAGGGAGAAGTCCTGCAGCCACGGGATCAGCTTGGTCTCGTGTCCTCGCACGGCGGTGCGGAAGTCGCGCAGTGAATAGGCGACCGTCGTGCCCGGCCGGGAGTCCGGGTCGACGATGTTGTACTCGCCCGAGACGTAATGGGACGGGTAGACCATCGGATAGATCGCGTCCACATAACGCGCGATGCGGCGCGGGAACTGGCCGATTCCGAGGTTCCGCGTCGCCGAGAGGCCGAAGACGTCCACCGAGAGGCGCACGCCGAGCGGCTTGAGGCGCTGCTGCGCGTACTTGGCGAACAGCGGGATCGTCCAGCCCATCGGCTGGGCATGCTTGCCCGGGTAGCGGATCCGCGAGATGTCGCCGTCGCTCGGGAATCGGACGTAGTCGAACTGGATCTCGTCGAAGCCGAGCTTCGCGGCCTGCACGGCGATGTCGACGTTGTACTTCCAGACGCGCTTGTCGTAGGGGTTCGTCCAACCCAGGCCGGCGCTATTGAGCCAGCGCGAGCCATCGGCCCTCCGGATTGCCAGCTGGGGAGCGCCGGCCGAGAGGGCCGGATCCTCGAAAGTGACGATCCGGCCGATGAGATAGAGCCCGGCAGCGTGGATCGTTGCGACCGCGCGCTGAGCGTCGTAGTAGCGCTTTGCAGCGCCGATCTTTCGGGCCAGCGGAACGTTGACCGGGAAGCCGATGTCTCCGTTCTCGTCCTTGACGTCGAGCTCGATCGTGTTGAGCCCCGCCGCTTTCATCGCGATGTACTCGTCGAGCTTTCCGGGCAGACCCGCGAGCGCCATCGTCACGTGCAGCCCGCGCACCTCGTCGGGCAGCGGCCGCGGCTGCAGGATCTGGAGCTTCGCGGTGGGCTGCGCTCGCGCTGCTGCGCGCACCGTCTTGTGTCCGCGCACGTGGGTCGCCACCACGCCTCCGGCGACAGCGGCCGCGATCAGTGCGAGCAGCGCGCAGGAAGCGATGAGCCGCTGCTTGTGCCGTCGCTTGCGCGCCTCGGCCCTCCGTACCTTGGAGCGGGCATTTGGATCGACAGGCTGGAGGACGTACCTCGTAGGCAAGGTGTGGAAAACTAACAGAGCCTGGCCGGCCGTAGAATCGCCCTCTCATGGTCCTTGCAGATCGCACGATCGCCCGATTGCTGGAGAAAGGCCGGATCGAGATCGATCCCTACGACGAGTCGCTGCTCCAGCCCTCGAGCGTGGATGTCCGGGTCGACCGCTTCTTCCGGGTTTTCCACAACAACCGCTACCCCTATATCGACGTCCGCGAGGAGCAGGAGGACCTGACGGAGCTCGTGGAGGTGGACGGCGGAACGCCCTTCGTGCTCCACCCGGGGGAGTTCGTCCTCGGCTCGACGCTCGAGCGAATTCGCCTGCCGGACGACCTCGTGGCGCGGCTGGAGGGGAAGAGCTCGCTCGGCCGGCTTGGTCTGCTGATCCACTCGACGGCGGGCTTCATCGACCCGGGTTGGGACGGCCACGTGACGCTCGAGCTCTCGAACGTCGCCAATCTCCCGGTGACGATCTATCCCGAGATGAAGATCGGCCAGATCTCGTTCGTACAGCTCACCGAGCCCGCAGCGACGCCCTATGGGACAGGGGATATCGGCTCGAAATACCAGGGGCAGCGCGGGCCGACCCCGTCGAAGTACTGGCAAAACTTCCAAAAAGAAACGACGGGTTGATCTTCGTAACGGGAGGCACCGGTTTCGTAGGGGGCCACGTCGTCCACGAGCTGCGCGGCCGCGACCTGCCGGTGCGCTGCCTCGTCCGTGATCTGCGTGCAGGAGCCAAGCTGGCGGCCTGGGGTTGCGAGCTGGCGGAGGGTGACCTCACCGATCCGGAGAGCCTGCGGGCGGCGGTCGCCGGCGCCGACACGGTCATTCATCTGGTCGCGATCCGGCAGGGCCGCCGCGAGCAGTTCCAGCGAATCATGGTCGAGGGATCGCGCGATCTGCTCGCTGCTGCAAAGGACGCCGGCGTTCGGCGCTTCGTGCACATGAGCGCGCTCGGGACGAGCCAGGCGACGAAGGACCTCGTGCCCTACTACGGGGCGAAGTGGGAGAACGAGCAGCAGGTGCAGGGGTCGGGCATCCCGTACGTGATCTTCCGGCCGAGCTTCGTCTTCGGCCCGGACGGCGGCATCCTGCCGACGTTCGCCAAGCTCGCGAAGCTGACTCCCGTGACCCCGATCATCGGTAGCGGCCGCCAGCGCATCCAGCCGATTTGGGCCGAGGATTTGGCGAAGTACTTCGCGGAGGCCGTCGAGCGAGACGATGTGGTGGGCCGCCTCTTCGAGCTCGGCGGTCCCGACATCGTCAGCTGGAATGAGTTCTGGGAGCGCCTCAAGCGCGTGCGACGCATTCGCCGGCCCAGCATCCATATCCCGGTGGGCCTGATGAAGGTCAACGCCCTCCTCACGGAGCGCCTCCCGGGTGAAATCCCGCTCACGCGTGACCTCCTCAAGATGCTCGAGTCCGGGGACAACGTCGTCTCCGACGACGAGGCCGTACGGACCTTCGCCTTGCCGCTCGTCCCCCTGGACGATCAGCTGCGCCGTGCCGCTTGATCAAGCGGTTGAGTGCCGTCTGACCCATAGGTGAAGCTTCCCCGCGGCCCCTACGTACGGAAGGGAGAAGCATGAACCTCGGTCTGCGCGCGATCCTGATCCTCGCGGCGGTGATCTCTTTCATCATCGCGATCTTCAGCGACATTCACTGGCCTGACTGGATCGCCATCGGCCTGGCGTGCTGGGCAGGCTCCATTCTCGTGGCCGACATGGGCTGGGACCGGCCGATCGGCACGCGGCGCGGTACATAGCGCGGTCGGAAAAGAAAGGGGGCCGCGCGAGCGGCCCCCTGTTCCGGTTACCAGCGGTGGATTAGCAGAGGCGCTTTCCTGCCACGACCCGAGAGTAAGTGGGCCGGGCGGCGCGTTACGCGTCGTCCCCCACGCTGGCTAGGCGATTTCCCCGTAGGTCCCGGGGACAGCACCTCTACCCGCTGGTACCTCCACTGCCCGAACAAGAAATCTCCACTCTCGGACCACCTCCTTTCCGCGGTTGGCCGCAGAATATCAGTCGGCCAAGAGGTCGCCGCGCAAGATCACGGTGAGCTCGAGACCGCGGTCGAGCGGGACCGTCACCGACTCGACGGTGGTATCCGACTTGCGGGCCTGCACGTACGCATCGAGCGTGTCTTGGTGCGAGAGCACGTTGTCGGCGACGACCAGAGCCCCGGGCTCGAGCTTCGGGCGAGCTGCCTGGAAGAGCTGCTCGTAGTCCTCCTTCTCGGCGTCCAGGAAGACGACGTCGAACACGTCGTCGATCTGGGGAACAGTCTGCTTGGCGTCGCCTTCGATCAGCTCGGCCCACTCGTCCAGCCCGGCCTCGGCGATGTTCGCGCGCCAGGCCGTCGCCTTCGCCGGATCGTTCTCGAGCGAGAGCACGCGTCCGCCTAGTGAGCGGACGCCGGCCGCGAGCCAGAGGGTCGAGTAGCCGCGGGAGGCGCCGATCTCGAGCACCTCGCAGTCCACCTGAGGCGCGACCAATGCGAAAAGGAACTGGCCGGTCGTCGGCGCGACTGCGCGGGAGCGTTCCGCGGCCGGCAGGCCGCGCTCACGCTCGTCGGCGTCCTCTTGCTGCAGACGTTCGAGGACCGCGCGAACCAGATCGTCGAGCATGACCGGACCTTAGAGCGTGGCGTCGATCTCCTGCTGCACCTGTGCGCGAACGAAGCAGGTTGCGAGATGGTCGTTGACGACGCCGCATGCTTGCATTGCGGCGTAGACAGTCGTCGGGCCCACGAAGCGGAAACCGGCACGTTTGAGTTCCTTGGAAAGGGCGGTTGACTCAGGCGTGGTCGGCGGCATGTCCATCAAGCTCCTCGGCGCCCGCCCTCTCTTTGGCCGGTGGTTCCACACGAGCTCCTCGAGCGGGGTGCCGGCCTCGCGCAGCGCAAGTGTCCCGCGCGCGTTCGCGATCGCCGCCTCGATCTTGCCGCGGTGCCGAACGATGCCGGCGTCCCCGAGTAGTCGTTCGATGTCACGTGCCGCGAAGCGCGCAAGGCGTTCGGGATCGAAGGTGGCGAATGCCGCCCTGAAGTTCTCCCGTTTGCGCAGGATCGTCAGCCACGAGAGGCCGGACTGGAAGCCCTCGAGGCACAGCCGTTCGAGCAGGCCACGCTCGTCAGTGACTGGGCGGCCCCACTCCTCGTCGTGGTACGCGAGGTACAGCGGGTCGCCGGTAGTCCAGCAACGCCTCGGCTCAGACAAGCTTGACCTTGACGATCCCGTCCTCGACGCGAACGGGGAACGTCCTCACGGCTTCGATCGCCGGGAGTGTCAGTGCGCGACCCGTACGTATGTCGATGTTCGCCCCGTGGCGCGGACAGATCGCTATGCCGTCGTCACACTCGAAGTCGCCTTCGCAGAGCGGCCCGTCGTCGTGCGAGCAGCGATCCTCGAGCGCGTAGTACTCACCGTTCAGGTTGTAGACGCCCACCGCGAGCTCGCCCGCATAGACGATCTTCACGGAGCAAGACGGCAACTCCTCGACCGGGCAGACGTCGAGCTCGGCCACTCCTACCTGAGGTCGAGGTCGCCGGACGCGCCCGCCCACTCCTCGGGGAGCGGCGTTCCCTTGGCCTTGTGGAGCGCGAGCTTCAGCGTCGAGAGCCCGAGCAGCGCGCACTTGAGCCGGACCGGGCTCAGCGGGATGCCGAGCTCGTCGAGCAACTCGTCGCGCGGCAGCGAGGCAACCTCGCTTGCGCTGCGGCCCTGCACCATCTCCATGAGCATCGAGGTCGCGGCCTGCGAGATCGCGCAGCCACGGCCGGAGAACTTCACCTCGTCGATCGTGTCGCCGTCCTCGCCGAACGCGACGAAGATGGATACCTCGTCGCCGCAGAGCGGGTTCTGCCCCTCGGCATGGGCGTCGGCGTCGTCGAGCTCCCCGTGCCCGCGCGGGTTCTTGTAGTGATCGAGGATCACTTCCCGGTACATCTGGTCGAACTCGCTCACGTTAGAAGCTTATGGGCCTTGTGCAGCCCGTCGACGAGCCTGTCGATCTCCTCCGGGATGGTGTAGAGGTAGAAGCTGGCGCGATTGGTAGCTGCGACGCCGAGCTTGGCCATCAGGGGCTGGCAGCAGTGGTGTCCGGCGCGAATGGCGACGCCGTCCATGTCGAGAACCTGCGCGACGTCGTGCGGATGGATGCCTTCGATGTTGAACGAGATGATTCCCGCGCGCCGGTCCGCCGGCGGGCCATAGCCGACGAAGCCCGGCACGTCGGCAAGGCGCTCGAGTGCATAGACGACCAACTCCCGTTCGTGCTCCTCGATCGCTCCGATGCCGACATCGGTGACGTAGTCGATTGCTGCGCCGAACCCCACCGCCTCTGCGATCGGCTGCGTTCCGGCCTCGAACTTGTACGGCAGCTGTCCCCAGGTCGTCTCCTCGAGTGAGACCGCCCGGATCATGTGACCACCGAGGTTGAACGGCGCCATCGCCTCGAGCAGCTCCGCCCGGCCCCAGAGCGCACCGACGCTTGTCGGGCCGCACATCTTGTGGGAGGAGAACGCGATGAAGTCGCAGCCCAGTTGCTGGACGTCGATCGCGTGGTGCGGGGCGGCCTGTGCTGCGTCCACGACCATGATCGCCCCTTGCTCGTGGGCCCACGTAGCGAGCCGTTCGACCGGGTTGATCGTGCCGAGCGCGTTCGAGACGAGGTTGTTGGCAACGACCTTGACGTTCCCCATCCGCGCGACCTCTGCGAGCCCATCGAGGCGGAGTTCGCCGTGCTCGTCGAGCGGGATCGCTGTGAAGGTCGCGCCCGTGCGCTTGGCGATGTACTGCCACGGGACGAAGTTCGAGTGGTGCTCGAGCTCGGTGACGACGACGACGTCGCCCGGACCGAGGTTGTCGAGCCCCCACGCGTATGCGACGAGGTTGATGCTCTCCGTCGCGCCGTGCGTGAAGATCAACTCGCGCGCCTCCGGCGCATTCACAAATCGCGAGACCTTCTCGCGAGCACCCTCGTACTCCGCTGTCGCGACCTCCGAGAGCGTGTAGACGCCACGATGGACGTTCGCGTACGAGGTCTCGTAGAAGTTGCGCAACTTGTCGAGCACCTGGCGTGGCTTGTGCGAGCTCACTGCGGAGTCGAGGTAGGCGAGTGGCTTGCCGCGGATCTTCTGCTCGAAGATCGGAAAATCGGCGCGGAGCTTGGCGGCGTCCAGCTTGGTCTGGGCGGTTACGGCCACCCGACCATCGTACCCAGGGGGCTCTACCGGAAGCGGACCTCGGCCTGGGTTGCGCTCGCCTTCGTCAGCGTGATCTTGAACGATCCGGGCAAGCGATATGATTCCCCGCGCGCGATCCACGGCCGCTTCGCCTTGGTCGGGTTGGAGACGAGGACGGCCGGGGCGGCGAATGGTGACAACGCCCTTGCGTCGTCGACGAACCGGACGAGGAGTCCGCGGAACGGCCGTGCGCGGTATTCGATCCACCAGGCGCCCTCGTCCACATCCACGACGAGCGCTTGAGCGAGCGAAGACGGGGAGGTCGGCGGTGCCAGCAGATAACGCTTCGCCGTGTTTACGTGCGGCTGTGGCCGGATCCACCCGAGGACGGTCTTCTCGTAGGCGCTGAAGTCGAGCTCGCCGCTTCCCATCGGGCTAAAGGGATCGCCCGTTTCGTCGAGGCGTCCGCAGGTGCGAGACGCACCCAAGCACACCGCTGACTGAGCGTGTCCGAGTCCGAAGGTGTGACCGAGCTCGTGCACGATGAGCTGGAGCGTGGGCTGCCGGGTCAGCATCACCTCGTTCCCCCAGGTGGCGCCGTGGAACCCGCAGTGGCTGTCGGCTACGGCGTAGACGACATCGTCGTAGCGGGAAACGTCATACCCTGCGCGATCGGCCGCGATCCTGGCCGGCGCGACGACCGCTGCAAGGCTGCGGTTCGTCGTGCCGCCGCAACCGGGATTGCCGCTGAACGCCGAGAGCCACGGTGTCACGTCCACGCGGAGCCGGGTCTGCCCGAATGAGGCCGCGCTGATGAAGGAGCTCGCCTCGCGCACCGTCTGCTGGACGTCGGCGACGGTGTAGGGCCTCGACCCCGAGGTGGCAAGGACCACCAGCACGCGCTCTTCGCCCTTGGCGACGGCGCCGGCCGACTGGACAAGCAGCGTCGTCGCGAACAGGGCTGCCACCGCGTAGAGCGGGGCTCGAGCCACAGGCGAAGTATGCGCTCTCCTCCGGCCTGAGGAAAGGAATTAATCGAGTCTTATTGTGCGGCCCGCGGAATCCGTGACTCGACCGCGGCCTGGGAGAGGGCCTAGCCCTAGGGGATGCGAGCCTCGAGGGCGGCGGCCAGTGACTCGCGAACGGCCTCGAATTCGATGCGGTCGAGTATGTCCTGGAAGAAGCCACGCACGATCAAACGCTCGGCCTCGCCCCGCGAGAGCCCGCGAGCCATCGCATAGAAAAGCTCCTCTCGGTCGACCCGGCTCACGGTCGCACCATGCGTACAGCGCACGTCGTTGGCGAGAATCTCGAGCCCCGGAATCGGGACGGCGTGCGTCGTGGGCGAAAGCATGAGATTGCGGTTCTCCTGGTAGGCGTTCGTCTTCTGCGCGTCCTTTTCGACTCGGATCATTCCTCGCCAGACGGCTGTGGAGGTATCGCGTAGGGCACCCTTGAAGGCGAAGTCGGAGGTCGTGTTCGGCGCGATGTGCTCCTGGAACGTGTCGTAGTCGAGATGCTGATCTCCGTCGGTGAAGTACGCCCCGGTCACCCGTGACGTCGCGCCTTCTCCGGCGAGGTCGTTCTGGATCCGGACCTTGCCTTTCTTGGAGCCGAAGCCGCCGGCGACCCAGTCGAGCTCTGCGTCGCGCCCGACCCGTGCATGGTGGGTGGCGAAATGCCATGTCTCCTGCGAGAGGTTCTGGATCGACACGAACTCGAACTTCGAGCCCTGCTCGAGGAAGAACTCCTGCGCCGTGTTGGTGTAGGAGTGCAGCCCCGGACTGGTCGAGGTGACCTCCTCGACGAGCGTGAAGCGAGCGCCCTCCTCGGCGACGACGAGCAGACGCCAGAAGAGTGAGCCGCCGTCGCTCGAGTTCATGACGCGCACGTAGAGCGGCTTGTCGAGCTCAATCCCCTTCGGGACGACGACGAGCAAGCCGTGCTCCCAGACCGCGGCGTTGTGCGCGGCGAACTTTTCCTCCCAGCCGACGAGCGAGTAGAGCCTCTCGTGCTCCTCGGTCAGCGGCGCGAAGGTCACCCCGTCGGGCGCACGCTCGATCTGAACCCCGGACTCCGTGATCGTGGCTATGCCCGACACGTCCAGCTCGAGAATCGTCTCAGCGGGACTCGTCCCGGTGTCGGACACTGGGCCGTGTCCGAAAGAGTCGGGGTCGAAGTCCTTGAGGTCGGTGAAGCGCCAGTGCTCTTCCGTCGTGTCCGGAAGAGGCAGTGCATGGTAGGAGTCGAGCGCCTCCGTGCGCGACACGGCCATCAGGGCTTCGAACCGTCGGAGTAGGGGGCGTAGCGGCGATGCAGCATCAAGGCGTTGCCGTCAGGGTCGGAGAAGAACGCCATGTGACAGACGCCCGTGTCGAGCGTCTCACCATGGAACTCGACGCCCGCGTCTACGAGTGAACGGCGCGCCTCGGCGACGTCGGGGACGCGAAACGCGATCGGATTCTTGTGGACGTGGAACTCCATGCCCGCCTGCTCGGGAACAATGATCGCCAGCGTGACGTTGCCGGTCTCGAACTCCGGCCAGTCCTGGTGCGCGCGCTCGTTTCGCTTCAGGCCGAGCGTCTCGCCGTAGAACTCGAGCGCTCGTTCCTTATCTCGCGTAGCCAGCGGCACGAAATCCGTGCGCTCTACGTCGATCAACCGACAGATCCCTCCATCTGCAGCTGAATCAACCGGTTCATCTCGACGGCGTACTCGAGCGGCAGCTCCTTGGTGATCGGCTCGACGAAGCCGGACACGATCAGCGCCGACGCCTCCGGCTCGGAGAGCCCGCGCGACATCAGGTAGAAGAGCTGCTCCTCGCCGATCTTCGACACGGTCGCCTCGTGCCCGATGTCGACCTCGTTCTCGTCGATCTTCATGTACGGGTACGTGTCGGACCGCGACTCCTCGTCGAGGATGAGAGCATCGCAGACGACCTTCGACCTCGAGCCCGTCGCGCCCTTCGCGACCTCGAGCAGGCCGCGATAGCCGGCGCGCCCGCCGTTCTTCGAGATCGACTTCGACGTGATCACGGACGTCGTGTTCGGAGCCACGTGGACGGCCTTGCCGCCGGCGTCCTGGTGCTGGCCCTTGCCGGCGAATGCGATCGACAAGACTTCGCCGTGCGCGCGCTCGCCGAGCAGCCAGATCGCCGGGTACTTCATCGTGAGCTTGGATCCGAGGTTCCCGTCGACCCACTCCATGGTCGCGCCCTCGTAGGCGACGGCGCGCTTCGTGACCAGGTTGTAGACGTTGTTCGACCAGTTCTGGATCGTGGTGTAGCGGCAGCGCGCGTCCTTCTTGACGATGATCTCGACGACCGCAGAGTGCAGCGAGTCGGTCGAGTAGATCGGCGCCGTGCACCCCTCGACGTAGTGCACGTAGGCACCCTCGTCGACGATGATCAACGTGCGCTCGAACTGGCCCATGTTCTCGGCGTTGATCCGGAAGTAGGCCTGGAGCGGCATCTCGATGTGCACGCCCGGCGGGACGTAGATGAAGGAGCCACCCGACCAGACCGCGGAGTTCAGAGCTGCAAACTTATTGTCGTTCTGCGGGATGATCGTGCCGAAGTACTGCTTGACGAGCTCTTCGTGCTCGCGCAGGCCCGAGTCCATGTCGAGGAAGAGGACTCCCTGCTTCTCCAGATTGTCCTGAAGCTTGTGGTACACGACCTCGGACTCGTACTGCGCGCCGACGCCTGCGAGGTACTTCTTCTCCGCCTCCGGAATGCCGAGCTTGTCCCAGGTGTCGAGGATCTCAGCCGGCAGGTCCTCCCAGCGTTCCGCCTGCTTCTCGGTCGGGCGGATGTAGTAGTAGATGCTCTCGAAGTCGATGTCGTTCAGGTTCCCGCCCCATTGCGGCAGCGGACGCGCGAGGAAGTAGTCGAGCGACTTGTGCCGGAACTTGCGCATCCAGTCGGGCTCGTTCTTGTGCTCTGCAATCGCCTCGACGACCTCGTGCGAGATGCCGCGGCCGGACTTGAAGAAATAGTCCTTGGCCTCGTCGGGGTTCGAGAAGCCGTACTTGTACTCGTCTCGGATCTGCTGAACGGTTTCGGTCTCGGTTGCCATCAGATTGCTGCCACCCCGTAACGTTCGTAGCCTTCGGCCTCGAGCTTGTGGGCCAGCTCGGGACCGCCTTCTTCCACGATACGCCCGTCGATGAACACGTGCACGAAATCAGGCGTGATGTAGTCGAGGATCCGCTGGTAATGGGTGATTACCAGGGCTCCCATCTTGGGGCCGACCAGCTCTTTCACCCCGCCGGCGACCACTTTGAGCGCGTCGATGTCCAGTCCGGAGTCGGTCTCGTCGAGGATCGCGATGCGCGGCTTCAGCATCGCCATCTGGAGGATCTCCACGCGCTTCTTCTCGCCGCCCGAGAAGCCGTCGTTGAGATAGCGCGACGCGAGCTCGCGGGAGACCTTGAGCCGGTCCATCTGGTCGAGCAGCTCCTTGCGGAACTCCGGAATCGGGACGGGGTTCTCCTCGCCCCCGTTCTGGGCCTTCCGGATCGCGTTGATCGCGCTGCGCAGGAAGCTGGTCACGGTGACGCCCGGAACGGCGTGCGGATACTGGAACGCGAGGAAGAGGCCGCGTTGGGCGCGCTCGTCTGCCTCCATCTCGAGGATGTTCTGGCCGTCGAGGAGGAGCTCCCCGTCGGTGATCTCGTAGCCGGGGTGACCCATCAGGGCGTACGCGAGCGTCGACTTGCCGGACCCGTTCGGGCCCATGACCGCATGCACCTCGTTGGGGCTCACGGAGAGGTCGACGCCCTTGACGATCTCGGTCCCGTCCTCCAGTGCGACGTGCAGATTCTTCAACTCGAGCACAGCCAACTTTGTTACGTCCTCTTCCGTGTAGGAAAGCGGCCTGGGCGGCCAACTAGTAGCCCTATCGTAGCCAATGTGAGGCCCGCCCCGAATAGTCCACGGTGGAGGCGGAGCCACGTCCAGGCGGTCGATTTCCGGGCCTCGTCATCGAAACGGCCGTGGGCTCCTGGGTCGCCCGGAACGATGCCGAAGAGATTGTCGGGCCAGTCGGTGGGCTTCAGTTCATCGCTGTGCTGCAGGCTCCAGCTTTTTCGAAGCAGAACGAGGTCGCCGGCGCGGGGAGAGAGCTTCTGGCCCCAGAGAAGCCTTTGCGCTCCCCAGCCGAGCGGGAGCTCACGTACCGGACGTTCGCAGCAGCGGACGACCGCCTCGGCGAACGGCTCTGGTTGGTAGACCGGCGCCACCGGTCGTGGCTGAAGGCCCAGCTTCTGTCGAGCCCGGTCACCTGCTGGGAGAGCGGCTTCTTCTGGGACACCTCGCGGTACGTTTCTCCCCACTTCTCTGTCCAAACCGCTACCCTGAGGACATGCCAAACGTCGGCCCGTGGGAGATCATTCTGTTGCTGCTGCTGGCGCTGCTGCTGTTCGGTGCAAAGCGACTCCCGGAGATCGGGCGCTCGATGGGGAAGGGCATGCGGGAGTTCAAGGACTCGGTCAGCGGCAAGGATGTCGACGACGAACCGGCCGAGCTGCCAATGCAGACGACCGACGCAACGATCGCAGCGCGCGAGCGCGAGCGCGACCCCGTCTAAAACACCATGAAGCGTCTTCCGCGGCGCCTTCGCCAGGGTGAGGAGGCGACGCTCGTCGAGCATCTCGATGAGCTCCGTTCCCGTATCTTCGTTTCCCTCGGCGCGCTCGCGATTGGTTTCGTGGTGGCCTTCGTTTTTCACCGGCACCTCCTGCACTGGCTGAACGCTCCGCTTCCTGCGGGGCGCGGCAATCCGGTCACGCTCGGGGTTGCCGAGCCGTTCCTCACCGCAATGAAGGTCAGCCTCATGGCCGGCTTCGCGCTCGCGCTGCCGGTCGTGCTGTGGCAGCTCTGGAGCTTCCTTGCCCCCGCAGTCGAGCAACACGCAGAGCGCATGGTGCTCGGGTTCGTGCTCGTCGCGACCATGCTGCTGGTCGCGGGTGTCGCATTCGGCTATTGGATCGTGCTGCCGAAGGCGATCCAGTTCCTCACGAACTTCGATCAGCACCAGTTCGACATTCAGATCCGCGCGAAGGACTACTACTCGTTTGTCCTGACAGTTCTGTTCGCCGTCGGCCTCGTGTTCGAGCTCCCGATCTTCATCCTCGCGCTCGTGCGGCTCGACGTTCTCACGACACACCAGCTGCGCAGCAATCGCCGCCTCGGCTACTTCATCGTCGCCGTGATCGCAGTGTTGTTGCCGGGTATCGATCCCGTCACGACCACCATGGAAGCGGTCCCGCTGGTCGCGCTCTACGAGGGATCCATCTGGCTCGCGGTGCTGATGGAACGCAGGGCGCCGCGCCCCGAACCGGCTAGCGTCACCGACCCATGACGCGCGTCGTTTCCGCCGATTGGGTCCTTCCCATCGAAGGCCCGCCGATCGAGGCCGGCGCGATTGTCATCGAAGATGGGCGCATCGCCGCGGTCGGTGCGGCCGAGGACCTCGGTGAAGGCATACGCCATGACGATGCGGTGATCGTTCCCGGATTCGTGAACGCTCACTCGCACCTCGAGTACGCGGTGTACGGAGGCTTCGGTGACGGGCTCGGCGACTTCGCGGAGTGGATCACGTTGCACATCCAGCGCAAGGCGCGGATCGGCTGGGACGAGTACGTCGACGTCGCGAAGTTCGGAGCCGCACAGTGCCTCGCCTCAGGCGTGACCACGGTCGGGGACTGCAGCTACAGCGGCGCAACCGCGGTGGCCTGCGCGGAGCTCGGTCTCCGCGCCACCGTCTACCTCGAGGTCTTCGGCGCCGATGCAACTCGGGCCCTCGAGCACTTCGCCGGGATCCGCGACCGCGTCGGCGACGCGTTCTCGTCGCGGGTGCGGCCCGGTGTCTCTCCCCACGCTCCCTATTCGGTCTCGATCGAGCTCTATGAAGCCTGCGCCGAGCTCGGCCTGCCGATCGCGACGCACATCTCAGAGAGTCCTGCAGAGGTGGCGTATCTGCTCACCGGCGCAGGTGCCTGGGGCGGGTACAGAGATCTCCTCGTTACTCCGCCCGGCAAGACCGGGACGCACCTGTTGGCGGAGCACGACCTCCTCGGACCGAACGTGGTTGCCGCCCACTGCGTCGTGCTCGACGAGGACGAGATCGGTCTGCTCGCCTCGACCGCTACGGGTGTCGCACACTGTCCCCGCTCGAACGGGGCACTCGGTTGCGGCGTCGCGCCGCTCGCGGAGCTACGGGCGGCCGGCGCGCGCGTGGGCGTCGGCACGGACAGTCCCGCCTCGGCGCCCTCGTTCGACTTCTTCGAGGAGCTGCGGAGCGTCGTCCTGTCGGCGCGGGCCCGGGCAGCTCGGCCGGATGTCCTCTCCGCCGCTGAAGCCCTCGAACTCGGGACGCTCGGCTCCGCACGCGCCCTCGGTCTCGACGCGGAGATCGGCTCGCTCGTTCCCGGAAAACGGGCAGACTTCGCGATCTTGTCCCTCGAGGGCTCGGCGTATCTACCCTGGGAGGACCCCGCCGGGGCAGTGGTGTTCGGAGGGTCGCCTGACCGCGTGATTGCGACGTACGTGGACGGGGAAGCGCGCTACGAGAAGGGAGGGATGGATTGGCAAGAGCTGACCGCCGCCGCACACAGCGCGAGGCGCGCCATGCTCGCCCAGCCGGCCGCAAAGCCGGTGGTGGCTCCCCGCGCGTAGCCGAGAACACGATGTTCTTTCCCCGCCTGCGCAATCAGGCGAAGTGGGCGTTCGTGTTTCTCATCCTCGTCTTCGGGGGCGGGTTCGTGTTCCTCGGCGTGGGCTCTGGCGGGCTCGACCTCGGGCAGCTCATCCGCGATGCGTTCGGTAACAAGGGCAGTTCCGGCACTTCCATCTCGGAGGCGCAGAAGCGAGTCGATGAGCGCCCGCTCAACGCGATTCGCCGCAAGGAGCTCGCAACCGCGTTGGAGAGCAAGGGCCGCATCGATGAGGCGATCACCGCCTGGACGGAGTACACGAAGCTGAGGCCGAAGGACGTCACGGCTCTCCGGCGTCTGGGCCAGCTCGAGCTCGGGCAAGCCGACCGCTTCCTCCGCGAGGCTCAGCTCGCGTCCCTTGCGCAGCAGGACGCAGGCGTCGGCTCCCCGTTTCGACCCTCCTCCACCGACAAGTTCGGTCAGGCTCTCGGCGAGGACCCGATCGTGGCTGCCCTCTCCGGCAAGGCGAGCACGCAGTTGCAGCAGGCGTCGGTGAAGTACCAGACCGCGGCCACCCAGGCGGTCGCGACCTACCAGCTGATCGTCAAAGTTCGGCCGGACGAGCAGGCGCTGTTCTCGCTGGCTCAGGCGGCGGACACGCTCCAACAGACGCCTGTGGCGATCCGCGCATACAAGCGGCTCCTGAAGTTCAACCTGGATCCCGCCACAGCCGCGCAGATCCGCCAGCGGGTCAAGACCCTGCAACAGTCCTCAGCGCCCACCGGGGGTTAGACTCCGCGACGGGAAGGCCCGTCACACGACCGCCGGGGGGACGATGAACTTCGACATCAAGACGGAGCAGCTGGGAGACGACGCTTACGTGATCTCGCTGACAGGCGAGGTCGACCTGTACACCGCGCCCGAGTTCAAGCAGCAACTCCTCGAAGTGATCGGCCAGGGCGGGAAGCAGGTGATCGTCGACTTCAGCGACACGACCTTCATCGACTCGACCACCCTCGGCGTGCTTGTAGGTGGGGTCAAGCGCTTGCGCACGAACGAGGGGCAGCTTTCGCTCGTCTGCAGCGATCGGAACATCACGAAGATCTTCGAGATCACCGGGCTCGACCGCGTGTTCACGATCTACCCGACCCGCAACGAGGCCGTCACCAAGGTGAAATCGGCCGACAAGCCTCCCGCCTAGGGTTGGCCCGCCGGCTCTCAGCCGCCGCCGGGGGGTTGGCTGTCGCACTTCTGCTGTCGGCATGCGGAACCGGCGGGCCCGTGAACAATGCGTCGGCCGACAAGGAGAACGGGCGCAAGATCTTCACCGAGAAGTGTGCGGGGTGTCACGCGCTCACGGCCGCAGGAGCGCAAGGGACGATCGGTCCGAATCTCGACTACTCGTTCGCACAGGCGCGCTCAGAAGGGTTCAAGGAGTCGGCGATCCTGGACATCGTCCACGACCAGATCAAGTTTCCGGGCCAATACTCGATCAGGCCCAACAACCCTGACTATCTCAAGGCGAACATGCCGGCCAACCTCGTCACCGGGCAGGACGCGATCGACGTCTCCGCATTCGTCGCCGCCAACGCAGGCCTGCAGGGCTTCGCCGAAGCGCAGGCCGTGAGCGGGACGGACGGAAGGCAGATCTTCATCACGAAGTGCGGCGGCTGTCACACGCTGAAGGATGCGGGAACGACCGGAACGCAGGGGCCGAACCTCGATCTGCTCAAGCCGCCGTTCCTCCGCGCCAAGAACCAGGTGATCAAGGGCGGCGGGATCATGCCCGCCTTCAAGGGCGTCCTCACCGATGCCCAGATCAACGCCGTTGCGAAGTACGTCGCCGATAACGCCGGCAAGTAAGTGGCCGTCGACCTCGACGTTTTCAAGGAGCTCGGCCAGGGCAGGCTGCCCGGCCTGATCGGGATCGAGGTCGAGGAGATCGAGCAGGGTCGCGTTCGCATGCGGCTTCCCTTGCGGGACGAGCTACTCGCGCCGAACGGCTACCTCCACGCGGGCACCGTCGTCACGCTGGCCGACTCCTCATGCGGCTACGGCTGCATCGCGTCACTTCCCGAAGGCGCCACCGGCTTCACGACGATCGAGCTGAAGACGAACTTTCTCGGAACCGCGGTCGGGGGGACGCTTGCGTGCGAGTCGCGACTGGTGCACGGTGGGCGCACGACGCAGGTCTGGGACGCGACCGTGACGAACGAGGCAGGCAAGAAGCTGGCGCTTTTCCGCTGCACGCAGCTGCTGTTGTACTGACCTCGTTCGCCTAGGTGGCTCTTGCGGCCGCTGTTTGCTCGAGGAGCGCTTCAGCCACGGCGAGCGCCGGCTTGTAGCCCAGGGCTGTGAACAGATCGCGCGCTTCGCGAAGCGGTTGCTGTGCAGCAGAAGGGCCGGCGGCCAGTAGGCAGCGGCCTTGGCCCAGGAGGGCATGCGCGCGCTCCGGCACGTTTCCGAAATCCTGCCAGTGGGCGGCCGCTTCGGCATAGAGGGCTGCCGATTCGGCGTGGTGACCGGTGGCTTCAGCGAGCTGGGCGCGCGCTGCGCAGAGCGCATGTTCGTTGAGCGGATAGCCGGGCTCGAGCCCCTCGGCGAGCCGGTTTGCGATCCCGCCCTCGCCGGCAGCGAGGGCGGTTCGAAGCATTGCCGCAAGCTCCCTCGCGTAATAAGGGGAACCGTGGGCGCCCGCGGCCTGCTCGAGCTCGGCCAGTAGGGAAGATGCTCGTCCGGGGGTTGAAGACACCAATGCGGCCGACGCGACAGACAGTGCGAGCACGAGGATGTCTACCGCGCCGACAGTCCTAGCCGCTTCGATCAGCCACTCGATGTCGCCAGCTGACGTGCGGTCGCCGCGCGCGAGGCGGCCTGCGAGCTCGACGGCGCGCACCTCGCTTAGCGAGTGCGTATCACCGCTCGTCTCGAGCACGGCCGCAAGCCGGGCGGCTCGTTCGAGCGCTTCTTCCGGTCGGCCGAGCTCCGCCAGCATGCCGGGACAGTTGGACTCGAGCTGCGCAGCCGACTCACCGAGCCCGCGCTGCTCGCAGAAAGCGATCCCCAATTCGAATGAGGCGAGCGACGCGGCCGGTCCCTGGATCGGGTAGCGTGCGACGCCGAGGTTGTTCTGCAGGATCGCTGCGTCGCGGCCGGCGCCGCGCTCGACGAGCAGGTCGAGCGCGTGCTCCATCTCGGCGAATCCGGCGCGACCTTCGGTGTACACACGCGCGAAGCCGCGGTAACCGAGTGCGCGCGCCGGCTCCGGCTGGCCGAGCTCGTCGGCCAGCTTCACCGCGCGGTCTGTGGCGGCGATCGCCTCGGCATAGGCACCGCCGACGCATTGGGCGTTTGCGAGCTGTGCGTAGGCGGCGATGAGCGCCGGCCCCGGGCTCTGCTGTTCGAGCAGCTCGACCGCTTCGGCAGCAAGTGCGACTTGCCGGCCTTCACCGAGGCGTTGCGCGACGCTCGAGCGGAGCTGGAGCGCCCGCGCGGTCGCCTCGGTCTCGCCTTGCGCACGGAGCGAGGCGAGCGCCTCGTCGAGTGCTTCGGCTGCCTCGCGCGGGCGCCCGACTTGGAAGACGGCGTCCGCCCAGCTGACTAGGAGCTCGGGCCGGTCGGCGTCCTGCAACGGCATCAACTCGAGCGCGCGCGCGAGCCGCGCCTCGGCCTGGGAAGTATCGAGGCCCAACGCGCGCTCGCCGGCCAATGCCAGGAAGTGCCGCGCGGGCGGGGCGAGCTCTTCGGCCTGCTTCGTGTCGCCCGCGGCTTCGGCGAGCTCGAGCGCCTGTAGGTAGTGATGGGCAAGCACTTCGGCCAGGTCCTCGACCCGCTCGCCGGCCTGACGTTCGATCCAGGCGGCTGCAGAACGGTGACGGCGCGCACGCTCTGATCGTGGAATCTGGCCGTAGGCAACGTCACGTACGAGCAAATGCAAGAACGAGTGCTCGGTCTCCCCTTCCATCGAGCTCGTCCTTGCGGGTCGTACGAGCTCCTTACGGCCGAGCTCGTGCAGGGCCAACTCCACTTCGCTCGGGTCGCGGCCGCCGATTTCGGCCAGTGCGCCTGCCCAGAACACCTTGCCGAGCACTGCCGCGTCCTGCAGCAGGCTCTTGCGTTCGGGGGTCAGAGTGTCCAGCCGCGCGGCGATCAGTGCCTGCACGCTCTCGGGTAACGTCGGCTCCGATGCAGGCGACCTTGCTGTTTCGAGGCCGCGGTCCGCGAGTAGGCGCACGAACTCCTCCGCATACAGTGGATTGCCGCCGGCCCGCTCGAGGATCGCTTGTTGGAGCTCCGCGCTGAGGACGGTGCTGGTGATCAGATGTGAGACGAGCTCAGCCGTTTCCTGATCCGAGAGCGGCGAGAGGTTGATCGTCTGAGAATTGCGCTGGCCCGCGCCCCAGCCCGATCGCCGCTCGTACAGCTCCGGCCGGGCCGTGCAGAGGACGAGCAGCGGCACCCCCACCGACCATTCGGTGAGGTGCTCCAGAAAATCAAGTAGCGCCCCATCTGCCCAGTGCAGGTCCTCGAACACGAGCACAGTTGACCTCGCGGCGGCGAGCCCTTCGAGGAAGCGCCGCCACGCTGTAAAGAGCTCCTGCCGCTCCGCCGGCGAGGCCGCCTCGACTCCGACCAGCGGCGTGAGACGCTGCAGCAGCCATTGCCGCTCGGGCTCTTCCGGCGACACAGCAGCGTCGAGCTTCGAAACTGCCACGTCTGCAGAGTCCGATTCGAGGATGCCCGCTTCCGCCTTCACGACCTCGCCCAGCGCCCAGAAGGTGATCCCTTCTCCGTAAGGAAGGCAGCGTCCCTGGCGCCAGCGGGTCAGCTCGGGCTTGGCGTGAGCGTAGGTGGCCAGCTCGGCGACGAGTCGGCTCTTGCCCACTCCCGGCTCGCCGACCACGGTGACCAGCTGCACCGAGCGTTGCTGCGCCGCGCGCTCGAAGGTCCCGATCAAGAGCGCCTTCTCCAGTTCCCGGCCAACGAGCGGCGTCTTGAATTGACCGCCGATGTCGCTTCCGAAACGCGATCGAGCGGCCTTCGCCCGCCAGAGCACGAGCGGCTCCGCCTTCCCCTTAACGGAAACGGACGCCAAGGGCTCGTACTCGAACACGCGGCTCGTCGCTCTGTACGTCTGTTCGCCGACTGCGACCATGTTGATGGGAGCTGCGCTCTGGATGCGAGCGGCCGTGTTGACGACGTCACCGGTGACGAGGCCTTCACCCCGCTCGGGACGGGCGCCCACCGCGACTACTGCCTCGCCCGTGTTGATCCCTACGCGCACCTGCAAGTCGAGATCGGGATCGGCCTCGTTCAGGTCCGCGATCGCATCGAGGATCGCGAGTCCCGCGCGCACCGCCCGCTCGGCGTCGTCTTCGTGTGCGACCGGGGCGCCGCAGACGGCCATGACCGCATCACCGACGAACTTTTCGACCGTGCCGCCGTAACGCTCGATCTCCTGCCGCAGGCGTGCGTGGTATGGACGGATTCGAGCGCGGACATCCTCCGGATCCTGCTGCTCGGAGGCGGCCGTGAAGCCGACAAGGTCGCAGAAGAGGACGGAGACGATCTTTCGCTCCTCGAGCACCGGTGTGGGTTGCGTGGCAAGCGGAGCCGTGCAGTAGCCGCAGAAAGCAAACCCGTCCGGGTTCTCCTTCCCGCAGCTCGCACAAACGACCACGCTGCCGAGTCAGTCTAGGACAACAATTTCGAGAGACAAGAGCACCGGTGGAAGTTCCGGCTCTTCATCTCAGTTACGGGAAGAGTTGAGCTGTAGCGTCACGGCTCCGCGGGATCTGGAGCGTCACGTACGACCTCGTGTTCGGCCCCCAGATCGACCACCACATGGGTGATCGGGACGGTGAAGCGCTCGCGCGCATTTTCGACGATGCCGCGCTCGAGCCAGTTCGAGCGGCCCTCCGGGTGCGTCGAGATGATGATCTCGTCCGCGCCGAACGTCCGGAGCGCGTCCTCGATCGCCTGCAGTGGATCGCCGTCACCGATCTCGCCGCGCGCCTGCACGCCCGCCTCCGCCAGTTGCGCGAGGCTCCGGTCGAGGCGTTCCTGCGCCGCCGCGCGAGCCCTGTCCTCGTCCGAAACCCAGTGGCGGATCGGCGAATTGAGCGCCGGCGTCACGACGAGCACCTCCTCGCGGACGTCGAGACTCTTCTCGAGAATCGTGGAACGCAACGTGTGACCGCCAACCGTCTCGTTCGCGATCACCAGGATGCGTCGCTCGCCTGCCGCATGAGGACGGGGCGCGGTCTTAGGCGGGCGCTCCTCACGGCGCGCATGCCCCCACCAGCCGAGCACTGCGGCCGTCAGGGCGATGAAGACTCCGAGCCCGACCCATTTTCCACCCGTGACGGAAGCAATCACGATCGCTCCGAAATAGACGATCGAAGCGATCAGGAACCTGAACGCCTCGGCCTCGCTGCGGAGCGGATTGATCATGCCCCTTCACCTTCGGCGAAAGGGCCAACTGCGAACCGGCGTAACTGTCTCGGCTGCTGTTTCGACATCTCTGCTCTCACAGTTGGATCTGATCTTTCGTCAGAAAGATCAGATCAGGTAGACGGTGGAGTACACGACGATCCACATTACGTCCACGAAATGCCAGTAGATCCCGCCGATCTCGACACCGTGATGGTGCTCCGGGGAGAAATGGCCGCGGAAGGCGCGGATCGTCATGAACAGCAGGATCGAGAGGCCCACGAAGACGTGCGCGCCGTGCAGGCCTGTCAGGCAGTAGAAGATCGTTCCGAACGCGCCGTCGTGCGGAGCAAAGCCCACGCGTGAGTACTCGCGTGCCTGTGTCAACAGGAAGACGAGGCCCATCAGGAACGTCAGGAGCAGGCCCGCCTGTAGGCCGGCGCGGTTGCCGCGCTTGACCGACTGCAGCGCCCAGTGCATCGTGAAGCTGGAGGTGATGAGGATCGCGGTGTTGACTCCCGCGACAAACACCGGCAGCTCGAAGGGCGGCTGCGGCCATTCGATCCCGTTCACGACGCGGACGAAGAAGTAGGCCGTGAAGAACGCGCCGAACAGCATGATCTCGGACGCGATGAAGAGCAGCATCCCGAGCACCGACGAGTTGATGCGCGAGCTCTGGTTCGCGATCGGCGGGCCGTGATGCGCTTCGGCGTGTGCAGACATCAGGTGCGGGCGCCTTCCTCGACCTGATCCGGCTGGAAGACGATGTGCTCGACTGGCAGCTTGGTCTCGTCGTGCAGGCGCTGCACGAGGTTCTTCCCCAGCCACGGCGATCGCGACGGGGCGAAGGTCGACACGATGATCTCGTCCACCCGCTCCTCGTCGATGGCGTCGAGGGCCGCCGAGAACGGGTCCGGATGGGCGACCTGGCCGTGCGCGTCGATCCCTTCGCCGCGCAGCTCGGCCAAAGCTCGCCTAAGCCGCCGCTCTGCCTCCGGGTGTTCCGCTTGTGTGGGGTCGCTCTGCGGCGAGATGATCAAGAAGCTCGCGTTGCCGCGTGCGGCCCGCTCACGGATCCGGTCCAGCAGCGCGTGGCCCACGACCGTTTCATTTGCGAGAACGAGGACGTTCCTGGCGCCGGTCTCCGCCGTCATGTCAACGACGACGTGCTCGACCGGAACGTTGCCTGCGCTTTCGCGGATGCGATCCACGACGTTCTTGCGCAGCCAGCCCGACTTCTGCTGCGGGTGTGTCGCGAGGATGATCTCGTCGACCGGCGGCTCGAGTTGCGTGAGCGCGTCCCGCACGGCTGTCACGGGGTCGGTCTCCACGACGAACCCGTGTGCGGAGATGCCCTCGTCTCGGAGCATCGAAAGCGTCCGGTCGAGCCGTCTGCCCGCCGCCGCCCGGCGAGTGTCCTCGTAGACGACGTAACCGCGCCGCGGCTGGCTCACCGGAGCGATGGCCGTCACCTGGAGATCGCTCGAGCCTTTCCGCCGCTCAACCTCTTCGATGAGCCTCCGTCCGGTGACGGTCTCGTTGGCCACGACCAGTAGGTGCATCGCCTACCTTCCCTCGCGGCTGCCGCGGAGATCTCGCTCCGGAAGAGGGAGCATTCCTCGGCTGTAACTCGGGCGCGTAGCGCGCATCAGTGGCTCCTTATCTCTTCCTCGATCGGTGCGCGATCGCCGTTCAAAACGGCGTGACGCGCACCTGGAACGCCGTACTCGTACGGGTTTCCCACCACCTGCGGGATCTCGTCGAAGTTGAAGATCGGCGGCGGCGACGAGACCTGCCATTCGAGCGTGAGCGCGCGCCACGGGTTCGCGTCTGCGGGCGCACCGCGGCGCATGCTCGTGATCATGTTGTAGAGGAACACGATCGTGGAAGCACCGAGCGCGAAAGACGCCACCGAGATGAACAGGTTCCAGTTGCCGAACTCCGGCGAGTAGTCCGAGACGCGGCGCGGCATGCCCTGCGTCCCGATCAGGTGCATCGGGAAGAACGTGAGGTTGAAGCCGATGAACGTGAGCCAGAAGTGCAGCTTTCCGAGCTTCTCGTTGTACTGGCGGCCGGTCATCTTCGGGAACCAGTAGTAGATGCCCGCGAAGATCGTGAAGAGGGAGCCGCCGAAGAGGACGTAGTGGATGTGCGCCACCACGAAGTAGGTGTCGCTCGTGTGGATGTCGATCGGAACGGCTCCGAGGTAGATCCCGGAGAGGCCGCCGATCACGAACATCGAGACGAACCCGACCGCCCACAGCAGCGGGGTGGCGAAGTTGAGCTTCCCTTCCCAGATCGTAGCCAGCCAGGAGAACACCTTGATTCCGGTCGGCACCGCGATCATCAGCGTCGTGATCATCATGGGCACTCGCAGCCAGGGCGCCATGCCCGACACGAACATGTGGTGCGCCCAGACCGAGAAGCCGAGCACGAGGATCGCCATCAGCGACAAGGCCATCAGCCGGTACCCAAAGATTGGCTTCCGGCTTAACGCCGAGATCACCTCCGAGGCGATGCCGAAGCCGGGCAGCATCATGATGTAGACCGCCGGGTGCGAGTAGAACCAGAAGATGTGCTGGTAGCCGAGCGGATAGCCCCCGCCGCTGGTGTCGAAGAAGTGCGTGTGCATGGCACGGTCGAACATGACGAAGAACTGTGAGCCGGCGATGAACGGCGTCGCGATCACGACGAGGAGCGAGGTCGTGAAGTTCGCCCACACGAGCAGCGGCATGCGCCAGAAGGTCATCCCCGGCGCGCGCATCGTGATGATCGTGACCAGGAAGTTGAGGGCGGTCATGATCGAGCTCGTGCCCGCCCACTGGACGCCCATGTTGAAGAAGATCGTCCCGAGTGGCTGGTGCACCGACAGCGGCGCGTAGCCCGTCCAGCCGGCCGCGAACGCGCCGCCGGGGACGAGGAAGCTCGAGAGCATCATGATCCCGGCGATCGGCAGCAGCCAGAAGGACAGCGCGTTCAGGCGCGGGAACGCCATGTCCGGCGCTCCGATCATCAGGGGGATGACGTAGTTCCCGATGCCGGCGAAGATGGGGACGATCACGAGGAAGATCATCAGCGCCGCGTGCACGGAGAAGAGGCCGTTGTAGGTCTGGTTGTCGAAGAACTGCATCCCCGGCCTTGCCAGCTCGGCGCGGACGAGCATCGCGGCCAGGCCTCCGGCCAGCATGAAGAAGATGTTCGTCGTGATGTACTGGATCCCGATCACCTTGTGGTCGGTGTTGACGCGGAAGTAGTCGCGCCAGCTGTAGGCGCCGTGTCCCGAGTGATCCTCGGGCCGCGTCGGTGAGCCGATCGCGTAGCGGGCCCAGTAGTCGAAGGCGCCGATGCCGGCCAGGAAGCCGATCGGGCCCGCGATCAGCGCCGCAACGAGAACAATGACGGAGCCGAACCAGATCGGGTGCCAGCCGCCCCACCAGCGGCAGAGCACGACGATCCCGGTGCCGATCCCGAAGAAGAGCGGCGCCATCCACGCGGCGCGCAGCATTCCCGGGTAAAGGAGGCGGCGCCAGCCGCCGGGAGGCCGCGGCGGCCCATGGTGCGCGGCCTGGTCCTCGTAGTGCTCGGCGACGCTCGTCATTGTCCCTTCGTCTCCGCCCACTTCTCGAACGCGTCCGGTTCCATCACGACGACCCGCGAGCGCATCAGCGCGTGACCGAGGCCGCACAATTCGGTGCAGACGACCGGATAGGTGCCGACCTTGTTCGGTGTGATGTGCAACGTCGGTTGGATCCCGGGCACGAGGTCCTGCTTCTGTCTGAATTCGGGGACCCAGAAGGAATGGATCACGTCCTTCGAGTGCATGGTCAAGACGACGGAGCGGTCGACCGGGAGGCGCAGGACGTTCGAGGTCTTCTTGCCGTAGCCCGGGTAGTCGAAGCTCCAGAAGAACTGCTGTGCGTAGACGTTGACGCGCAGCGGGTTTGCACCGGCGGCGTCGTCCTTGGCGAGGACGATCGCGCTCACGATCGCGATTGCCGTCACGAGAATCGCCGGTACCGCCGTCCAGAGGATCTCGAGACCGGTGTGCCCGTGGATCGGCGGCCCGTCCGAGTCGTCGTCCGGCTTGACTCGGAACTTCCAGACGGCGTACACGGTGATCGCGGCGACGATGGAGAAGACGAAGATGCAGATCCCGGTCACGAACCAGAAGACGAAGTCGATGCGGCCGGCCTCGCGCGACGCCGAGCTCGGCAGCCAGTCGGGTATGAGCGCAACGGCAGACGCGACGGCGCCGGCCAGGACGCCGATCACAATCAGCTGGACGATCGAGCCCCTACGCACGGACGTCGCGAATCTACTTGACGCAGCCCGGGTGGTGCAGCGGTTTCCGGCGTGAGCCGAGAGGGAACCTAGTTGCTGGAATCACCAAGGAGGCCAGATGGGACTCGGAGTTGGAATCTTCCTGATCGCAGTCGGCGCAATTCTCGCGTTCGCGGTCAACGCCACATCGGGGGCGGTCGACGTCCATACCGTGGGCTGGATCCTGATGGGGGTCGGGCTGGCGAGCGTCTTGCTCGCGCTGATGTTCTGGCAATCCTGGGCGGGCCCCGGCTACTGGACACGCCGCCGCACGACCTACACGGAAGACGGTCCGCCCGCCGGACCGCCGCTTTGAGAGAGCCTTTTGACGAGACGGCCTTCGGGCCGTCTCGTTGCAACTGCGCCTAGCGTTCCTGCTCGTCGGGTGGTTTCGTGGAGGCTGGGCCGCCCCCGAACATGCCTTTGAGCCAGCGTCTGAGCTTGCGTGAGGCAAAGGTCGCGTCGACCTCGCCGGGTGCCTCCGTTTCGGCCTCGTCTGCGTCGTCCTCAGGAGCTTCGGCCCAGAACACTGCGCCCATCGAACAACCCTTGCACGGCAGCGCCGAGATTTCTAGGCGGCAGCGACCGGAAGCTCGGCGAAGAAGGTCGAGCCGCCGTTGCCGCTCGACTCGACCCAGATGCGGCCGCCCATCCGTTCGAGCAGCTCGCGGCTGATGTAGAGACCGAGCCCGGTGCCGCCGACGCCACGGGTCAAGTTGGGGTCCAGGCGGTAGAACTTCTCGAAGATACGCCGGTGCTCCTCGGGCGGCACGCCCAGGCCTTCGTCGCGAACGGCGTAGCGTAGTTGCGGCCCGGCGACGGCGACCTCGACGGTGACTCTTCCGCCGTCGGGTGAGTATTTCACCGCGTTGTCGACGAGGTTCGTCAAGACCTGGCGCGCCTTGTCCGGGTCGGCAGCAACCATGGGCGCCTCTTTCGGTGCCTTCATCGTGAGCTGGATGTTGGGCGGGATGTAGTGACGAGCGGTGTCGACGACACTGCGCGCGATCTCGATGCCGTCGCACTTCTCGATCGTCGTCTGCATCGTCCCCGACTCGAGCCTGCTCGCCCAGAGGATGTCGTTCACGATCCGTGCCAGTCGGTCGGACTCGCTTGCGATCACCTCCAGCAGACCACTGCGCTGCGGCTCGCCGAGTGGGACGTCCTCACGGCGGAGCGTCAACGCAGCTCCGTAGATCGCCGCGAGCGGTGTACGCAGCTCGTGTGAGACGGTGGAGACGAAATCTGACTTCAGCTTTTCCACTGCGCGCTCCGCCGTGAGGTCGCGGAACGCGAAGACGGTCCCGCCCTCGAACACGACGCCGGTGATCGACAGCCACAGCTCCCGGCCGTTGATCTCGAGCGGCTGCGTCTGCGGGCGCGGTTCGCCGCGCGCCACGAGGTCGGCGATCGTCTCCCACGGCGAGAAGACCTCCGTCGTGCTCTTGCCGACGGTGTCCGCCGCTGCGAGGCCCGTGATCTGCACCGCGGCAGGATTCCAGAGCCTGATGATCCCGCTCTGATCGACGAGCAGGACGCCGTCGGCAACGTGCTGCACCACGACGGCCGCACGCGCGCGTTCCTCGGCCGCTCGATAGAGGCGGGCGTTGTCGACCGCGACCGCCGCGCGGCGGCCGAGGTGCTCCGCGAACTCGAGGTCATCCTCTCCATAGAGCCGAGCGGGATCGGACGAGACGAGCATGAGCCCGCCGAAGGTGCGCCCCGCCGCGGTCAACGGAACGACCATCGCGGACGCCATTCCGAGCTCGTGCAGGATCTCGTAATGCGCCGAGTCCTTCGTCGAGGAGGCGAGGAGCTCGTCGGAGATCGTTCGGTAGAGCACCGCTTCACCCGTGCGCACGGCGCGGCCCGTTCCTTCGGCTTCCTCCAGGTCCGGCGGATAGAGGTCGCGCGACCTTTTCGCCCACTCGGATTTGGCGGGGTCGGAGTGCACCACCGCGATGCGCCTGAAGAGTCCGTCGTCATCGAGGATGTCGACCGCGTACCAGTCGGCGAACTGGGGCACGAGGAGAGAAGCGAGGCTCGCGAGTGTCGACTCGTAGTCGAGCGTCGAGGCCAGCGTCTGGCTCGCTTCCGCCAGCACGGCGAGGCGCGCGCGTGCATGCTCGGCCGCCGCGCGTGCCTGCTCCCGCTCTGAGACGTCCGTGACCACGACACCGACGCCGATCTTGTGGTCGGCGACGTCGCGGACGGGGTAGTAGCTCACGAGCCAGTTCCGTGTGTCTTCCGGCGTCGCCGGCAGCGCTCGCTCGACATTGAGATCGAGGATGGGCTCACCCGTCTCGAGTACCTGGCGGTGGAGCGGCTCGATCTCGGCGGCGAGCTCCTCGCCGAGAACGTCTCGGAGTGTGCGGCCGAAGTGCTCGTCGACGGGGAGCCCGTTCAGCGCGGCCAGCGCCTCGTTCACCCGCACGTAGCGGAAGTTCGTGTCCATGAACGCCAGTCCGACCGGCGCCGCAGCGAAGACGGCGTCGACGACCGCTAGGGACTCATGCGCGTGGTGGCGCGAGTCTTCCGCTTCGCGAAACAGTCGGGCGTTGTCGACGGAGATGGCAGCGCGCCGCGCCAAATCCTGGGCGGTCGCGAGATCGGATTCCCCGTAGCGCCTGCCGCTCTCGGCTGAGACGAACGTGATCGCGCCGAGCGCGCGGTCGCGAGCGACGAGGGGGACGCACATCGACGACTTCAGTCCGAGCTCTTCGAGGATGTCGAGAAGCTCCGGTGTATCCGCCGTCGCGGCGCGCAGCAACTCGGAGGGAATCTCCGTGAATAACTCCGGCTGTTGTGTGCGGATGACGTTGGGAACGCCGTGGTGTGCATGCGGGTCCGGCGGATACCGTTCCGCCAGCTCGTGCGCCCAGCGCAGCTTCTCCGGGTCGACGTGGGCGACCGTGAGCCGTTCGATCGACCCGTCCTCAGCGACCATGTCGATCGCGCACCAGTCCGCGAAGTGCGGGACAGCGAGCGTCGCGAGGTTCGCCAGCGTGGTCTCGTAGTCGAGCGACGATGCGAGGAGCTCGCTGGCCTGAGCGACGAAACGCTGGTCTTCTGCGAGGCGACGCTGCGCCTGGTAGAGCTCGGCGGTCCCGATGGCTGCTGCGGCGAGGTTCGCCAGGAGTGATGCGGTGCTCTTCTCCGACTCGCTGAAGGTCCGCGGCTCACGGTAGTAGAGGACGAGGGTCCCGACGACCCGATCGCCGTAGCGGAGCGGAAGCGCCATCATCGAGCGCGTGCCCTCGGCAGCGTGCGCGCGACGGTGCTCTGCCGTCAACCACGCAGCCTCCTGGATGTCGTCGGCAACGATCGGCGCGTCCAGAGACACGGTCGCCGTATTGCCGCGGATCGCGCCCATCGCTGCCGCGACGTACTCGTCGGACAACCCAGCGCGTGCCCCGACGCTCCAGATCTCGGTGATTTCGTCGTACTGCCAGACCGAGTACGCGTCGGCGGCGAGCGTCCTGCCCGCAAGGGCGAGCACCTCCGGGAGCATCGCCTCGACGTCGAGCGAGCCGAGGAGCGTCGCGGACGCCTCGAGCAGGAGTCGGAGGCGCCCAAGATCCTCGGCGTACCGCCGCCCGGCATCGTCTCGAAATCCTGTTTCGACGTGAGTCGCCAAGAGAACCCCCCAGGGTTGGGCGAACCCTCTGACTGTACTCCGCGGACGGCCGTTTTCCTCATGAGGAGCCGGTCGAGTTGCTCGCCTCCCAGGCGGGCTGGCCCTATCGTCTTCGGCTACATGGGATCGGGAGTGGCCGGCGAGGTCGATCGCGCGCAGGTTCGGTTAGCGGAGCTGGTGGCCGCGCTTTCGCTCGGCATAGACCTCGGTTTCGGGCAGCCGATGGAGCACGTCTTGCGTCAGTGCCTGATCGCGCTGCGGTTGGCCGAGGGAATCGGGCTCGACGAACAGCAGCGTGCGGTCGTCTATTACACCGCCCTGCTCATCAACGTCGGCTGCCACTCCGATGCCCACGAGCAGGCGAAGTGGTTCGGCGACGACATCGCCCTGAAGTCGATCAAGTACGACCACGAGCCCAGAAGTCTGCGGATGGCAGCCACGGGAATACGGTTCCTCGGCTCCGGGCACCCGCCGCTGCACCGATTTCGGCTCGGGCTCGAGTTCGCGCTCTCCGGGCACCGTGAGGTCGACGACATGATCGCCCACCACGCCGCCATCGCGCGAACCATGGCAGAGCAGCTCTCCTTGCCGGACGAGGTCGTGGAGGCCCTCGGCGCCGCGTACGAACGTTGGGACGGACGCGGCTGGCCGGGCGACCTCGAGGGCACGGCCGTCCCGCTCGCCTCCCGGCTCGCGCACGTCGCCGAGTTCATCGAGGTCGCGAACCGCATGGGGGGAGTAGAGGCTGCGAAGCAACTCGCGCGCGAGCGGCGCGGCGGGGACTTCGACCCGGCGCTGGCCGACCTGGTAGAGGCCGAGGGCGATGTCATCCTCTCGGGTCTCGACACCGTCGGAGTGTGGGATGCCGTCATCGACGCCGAGCCGGCGCTCGCCGTGCTGCTGAGCGGCGAGTCCTTCGACGGCGCACTCGGGGCGATCGCCAACTTCGTCGACCTGAAGTCGCCGTACTTCCTGGGGCATGGGAGGGCGGTTTCCGAGCTCGCCGCGGAGGCGGGTGCACGGTTGGGGCTGGCCGAGGCGGACGTGCGACTACTGCGCCGGGCCGGCCTCGTGCATGGCCTCGGGCGGCTCGGGGTCTCGAACGCCATCCTGGACAAGCGCGGACCCCTCGGCGCCGGCGAGTGGGAGCGCGTCCGCCTTCAGCCCTATCTGACCGATCGCATGCTTCGCCAGTCCGAGGCGCTTGCGCCCGTGGCCCGGATTGCCGTGCAGCATCGGGAGCGCCTAGACGGGTCCGGCTACCCGCGCGGTCTCTCCGGCGCCGCGATCTCCCGCGAGGCGCGCGTTCTCGCCGCCGCGGACGCCTATCAGGCGATGCGCGAGCCCCGTCCCCACCGGTCGGAGCGTTCTGCCGGGGAGGCGGCTGCCGAACTGCGGGCCGACGTCAAGGCGGGTCGTCAGGATGGCGACGCCGTCGAGGCCGTGCTCGGCGCCGCCGGCCACCGAGTCCCGCGCCGCCGCGAGGGCCCGGCGGGGCTGACGCCGCGCGAAGTCGATGTCCTCAGGCTGCTAGCGCGGGGACTGTCCAACAAGGAGATCGCCGAGCGGCTGGTGATCTCCCCGAAGACGGTCGCCAACCACGCCGAGCACATCTACGCGAAAATCGATGCGTCGAGCCGCGCCGCCGCAGGCCTGTTCGCGATGCAGCAAGGGCTCCTGCCCGAGGAAGAGTTCCCCACGGGCGTCCCGGGCTGAGCCGTTCAGCCGGCCTGCATCGCCTGCATGTTCTTCATCATGACCGCCTCGGTCTTCCGAAGCTCCTCGGCGGGGCTGAACATCACGATCTCGGTGCCCGCCTCATGCAGCGCCGGGACGTGACCGGGCGGCGTGTAGAACGCGTCGCCGGCCTCGAAGACCTCTTCGTGATCGGCGTAGCGAAAGATCAGCCTTCCGCTCACGACATAGCCCCAGTGCGGGCACTGGCAGCGGTCGTCCGGAAGCCCCTTCATGAGCGGCGTCCCGTCGATGTCCTCGCGGAACGACGTGAAATTCACGGTGTAGCCGTCGAGCTGATCGGAGCGATCCACAACCGGGCCAAACTCACCGCCTTGTGTCGCGCTGTCCCTTGAAACCTTCGGCATCTCGGTCGCCTCCTTCGTCTGGTTGTGGCGAAGGCTAGATGCCGAAAGGTTCCGCGTCATGAGGCGTTTGACCCATCTTTGGGCCTGTCCGAAGGCTTGTGGATTCAAGGCGCACGCCTTTAGCAGAAGAGGCCGCCCACCCAGGACCTGGATTCAAGCTCGCACGCGCGGAAGTCATCATGGCCGCGAAGCGGCCGGACTTCCGCGCGGAGTGGCAGAGCCGAACGTTGCGCAAACCACGTCATCACGGCTCAATCGTTGCGCGTGGAGTAAGGCACTGCTCACACGTGGGCGAGAGGCAGCGACGGGCCGCCCAGGACGGTGCCGCTTTCAGGCGCGGACCGAGTGTCCCCCACCGCGTGCTCGGCCGGATCCCGGTCCGGCAGTCCGCGTTTCGGGTCGAATGCCGAGGAACGTGCGCTTGGGCATCGTCAGAAGCAGCGCGCAGAGGACCGGCGTACCCTTCGGCCATGGCGAAGTGCCGAGCTTGCGGCCACGAGAACCGTGCGAGCGCTCGTTTCTGTGACTCGTGCGGGGCCCCGCTAGCGCTCGCGTCGCCTGCGCGCGAGGAGGAGAGCTGCTGACCCAGTTTCGGAACGGCGTGGTCGGCGATCCAAGCACAATCGTTCAGCTTGCCTGGGTCGCCGAACGGGTGGGGGACGAGCCGGCGAAATCCATGACTGACCCGTGGCTTAGAAGAGTCGAACCAGTGGTTTTGCGCGGCCCGACTCGCTCTTGACGGGGATCTCGGTCGCAGTGCGCACGTGCTCCAGCAGATCGGTTCGATGCCGGAGAGGCGTACGCACGCCTGCGCGCGGCAGAGGTGCTCGTCCGAGACGGTCGGCGCGCCGAGGCCGACGAGCAGCTGCAACGAGCGCTCGGTTTCTACCGCTCCGTTGGTGCGACGCGCTACGTGCGCGAGGCCGAGGCGCTCCTCGCCGCGACGGCATGAGGGTCATTCACATCTCCGGATCGCAGCTCCCCGTGCGGCCGACCTGCCGGATCGTCACACCCAGGTTTGAGCAACATCCGAGAAAGTGGGCGGAACCAGACATTGCGCAAACCGCCCAGTCGTGATGGCGGCCGCTTTGGCGGTCTCTTAACGGCGGCCGGGCGGCGGGCCGGCCCCGGCGATCGCTCTCTCGGGGAGCCGGATGTCCCGCATAATGCTCCCCTCGTGGGATCGGACAGCTATTCGGGTCTCAAGCGCTTCGACGACGTCGACGCCACGGGCGAGGAGGCCATGTTCGTCGGCTTCCTCGAGCGGATCGAGCAGTTGCCCGACGTTGTCGCGCGTCGCCGGCGCTCGTACGAGCTGCTCGCTCTCCGGCCCGGCGACCGCGTCGCCGATGTCGGCTGCGGGCTCGGCACGGCCGCACGCGAACTCGCGGCACTGGGTCCCCGCGTGATCGGGTTCGACGCGAGCGAGGCGATGGTGGCCGAGGCTCGGCGGCGTTCAGGCGGGGAGTCGGTCGAGTTTGCGATCGCTGATGTCAGCGCCCTCCCGTTGGAAGACCGCGCCCTTGCCGGCTACCGAGCCGAACGCCTCTATCAGCATCTCGCCGATCCGACCGCGGCGCTCGCAGAAGCGTGGCGCGTGCTCGCACCGGGCGGACGCCTTGTCCTCGTCGACCAGGACTGGGATGCGTTTCTGATCGACGGCGATGCCAAGGATGTGACACGCGCCATCCTTCTCGGCTTCGCGGACTCGATCCGGAACGGTTGGATCGGCCGCAGTTACCACCGGCTGCTGACCAGCGCCGGCTTCGAGAACGTGGCCGTCCTTCCCGAAACGGTCGCGATCACGAGTCCCGAGCAGGGGGAGAGGCTGGCCAAGCTCGCCGCGGATGCGGCGGTCGAGGCAGAGGTCGTCGACGCGACGGTCGCTGGACACTGGCTCGATGACCAGCGCGCGCGACTGGAAGCCGGAACGTTCTTCGCAGCGATGACACACTTCATCGCAGTCGGCGGTCGGCCAAGCCGGCCGCGTTGAGCAGACGACGAGCCGGCTGGGCACAGAATCGCGAGAAGTCTGGACCGAACCAGCATTGCGCAAACCGGGAGACCCCCTGCGCGCCGCTGCGCCTCGAGTGAGACGCGCCGGGCACCCACCAGTTCCGCTCAAGCCGCGTCGCGACAGACCGACCCCGACAAGCTCGAGGTCGTGTTCGAGAACGACCGCGCGCCGGACACCGACACCTCTTCGCCGAGGTTTGCGCAGTGTCAGTTATGGGCCGTGCAGGGATCGAACCTGCGACCTTGGGATTAAGAGTCCCCTGCTCTACCAGCTGAGCTAACGGCCCTGACCGGCAGCGAGTGTAGCGCTCGAGGAATGGCGCTCTCGCACTCGATCCGCTTGTTGATAGGAAGGCGTCGAGGTCGTCATGGGTCGACCGCAGGCCGAGCCGGACTTCGAGGCGGTGAGTAGCCTTGTGCGCGCATGAGTGCAGACGTGGCCATCGTGGGTGCCGGATACGTGGGGATGCCGCTCGCCCGAGTCTTTGCGGACGCCGGCAAGAACGTCGTGCTCGTCGACGTGGACCAGGAGGTCGTCGACGGGATCAACCGGGGCGAGAGCCACATCGGCGACGTCCCCTCCGACACGCTTAAGACGCTCGTCGACGCCGGTCGCGTGACGGCGACCGCTGACTACGACGCCCTCAAGGACGTCGAAGCGATCTTGATCGCGCTTCCGACTCCGCTGTCGACCCATCGCGAGCCGGACCTCACGATCGTGGAGAGCGCAACCGCCGAGATCGCGCCTCGGCTTCGCAAGGGTCAGGTGGTGGTGCTCGAGTCGACGACCTATCCAGGCACGACCCGCGAGTCCTTGCAGCCGATTCTCGAACGCAGCGGCCTGAAAGCCGGCGAGGACTTTCATCTTGCGTTCTCGCCCGAGCGCGTCGATCCCGGACGCACCGACTGGACGACGAAGAACACGCCCAAGCTCGTCGGCGGTCTCACGCCGGCTTGCACAGAGCGGGCGGTGGAGCTCTACCGCTCCGCGGTCGACACGGTCGTGCCGCTCTCGTCGCCGGAGACGGCGGAGATGACGAAGCTGCTCGAGAACATCTTCCGCGCGGTCAACATCGCGCTGGTCAACGAACTCGCGCAGTTGTGCGAGCGCATGGAGGTGGACGTCTGGGAGGTCGTCGAGGCGGCGGAGACGAAACCGTTCGGTTTCATGAGCTTCAAGCCGGGACCGGGTCTCGGTGGGCATTGCATCCCGATCGATCCCTTCTACCTCACCTGGAAGGCCCGCGAGTATGACTTCTACACGGAGTTCATCGACCTCGCCGGCAAGGTGAATTCGAACATGCCGTTCTTCTGCCGCTCGCTGATCTCGCAGGCTCTCAACCACGGTGCCGAGAAGTCACTCAAGGGCTCGCGGATCCTGATTCTCGGCGTCTCGTACAAAGCGGACATCGATGACGTGCGCGAGTCACCTGCCAAGAAGATCGTCGAGCTCCTGAGCAAGGCCGGTGCCGAGATGTCCTACCACGACCCTCACGTCGAGGAGTTCGACGGGATGCGCTCCGTCGACTACGCGCCCGAGAACTACGACTGCGTCGTGATCGTCACCGCTCACAGCTCCATCGACTATGCCGACCTGGTCGAGCGCGCGCAGGTGGTGGTCGACCTCAGGAACGCAACCGGTAGGAACGGCACCGGCAACGGCAAAGTGTGGAAGCTGTGACTCGGCTCGCCCAGGTTGGCTTCGGTCAGTGGGGCAAGAACCTCGCGCGCAACTTCGACCACCTCGCGGAGCTCGTCTGGCTCTGCGATGTTGAAGACGAGCGGCGAGCCCATGCCGCTCAGTCGTATCCCTCCGCCCAGGTGACCTCGAGCTTCGACGACGTGCTCGCGGACGAGTCAGTTGAGGCAGTCGTCGTCGCTACTCCTGTGCCGACGCACTACGAGCTTGCGCGCCGCGCACTCGAGGCGGGCAAGCATGTGTTCGTGGAGAAGCCGCCGGCGATGCGCGGTGCGGAGATGGAGGAGCTCTGCGAGCTGGCCGAGGAACGCAACCGCGTGTTGATGCCGGGGCACCTGCTGCTCTACCACCCCGGCGTTCAGAAGCTGAAGGAGATCGTCGATTCCGGAGAGCTCGGTGAGGTGCTCTATGTGTACGGCAACCGCCAGAACCTTGGAACATTCAGGACGAACGAGAACGCGCTCTGGTCGCTCGGGGTGCACGACCTCTCCGTCCTGCTCTACCTCATCGAAGAAGAACCGTGCGAGGTGCGGGCGCACGGCAATGCTTTCCTGAGCCGCGGGGTCGAGGATGTGGTTTTCTGCTATCTGCGTTTTCCATCCGGGAAGATGGCGCACATGCATTTGTCGTGGCTGGATCCACACAAGATCCGACGAATCACCGTCGTCGGTAACGAGAGGATGGCGGTGTTCGACGACATGGAGCGCGACCGGAAGATCACGGTCTACGACAACTGGCGAACGCGCACGGGCGACATCTACAGTCCAACTGTCGACGCGACGGAGCCGCTGCGGCGCGAATGCGAGCACTTCTTGCGGCTGGTCGCCGGGGAGGGGGCGCCGCACAAGGTCGCGCGCGACGCGATTCCGGTCGTCCGCGCTCTCGATCAGCTCCAGGCCGCACTCGAAACAGTCCCCGCTTGAGCTTGAGCGCCGAGGTCGCCGAGACCGCGATCGTCTATCCGGGGACGGTGCTCGGCGACGGCTGCAGAATCCTGGACTACGCAGTCGTCGGCAAGCAGCCGACGCTCGGGCCACGCTCCACCACAAAGCAGGAGGAGCTGCCGCCGCTCGAGCTCGGGCCCGGGACAATCGTCTCCACGGGAGCGATCGTTTTCGCGGGGTCACGCATCGGGGCGCGGGTCATCGTCGGCGACCAGGTCTGTGTGCGTGAACGTTGCGACGTCGGCGACGACGTCGTCATCGGGCGCGGTGTGCTCGTCGAGAACGACACGACGATCGGCACGCTGACGAAGATTCAGGCCGACGCGTACATCACGGCCTACTCAACGCTCGAGGACAACGTGTTCATCGCCCCGCGGGTGATCACGACGAACGACAACTTCATGGGGCGAACCGAGAAGCGGCACGCTCTACGCAAGGGGCCGACTGTCAAGCGCGGTGCGCGGGTCGGCGCGGGAGCCGTGCTCTGCCCGGCGGTCGAGATCGGCGAGGAGGCTTTCGTAGGGGCCGGTGCCGTCGTCGTCAAGGACGTCCCGCCGCGGGTCGTCGTCGTGGGCAATCCGGCCCGGGTCCTGCGCGACGTCTCGCCCGAAGAGCTCCTCGAGAACTAGAGAGGTCTAACGCCGCGCGATCGTCAGCTCGTAGGGCCCGAACCCTCGCGCGGTGAGCTTGACCTCGGCGTAGTACCAGCCGGTCTTCGGCGCCTTGTAGCCAATTCCATGGGTCGGGCCTGGCCCGATCGCCTGGGCGGCGCGCAGATGCTGGTTGCGCAGCTCGTTCACGCGCGTCGTCCCAGGCTTCCAGAGCAGCAGGTTCGAGGTCGACCCCTCGGGGCCGTTGAGCGTGAGCTTCACCTTCTGGTTCTTGCGTAGATAGAGGCGATAGACGTCGATCTGGTCGTCCCAGAAGTCGATCGTCGCCTTGACGGAGGTGACTCTCGTGCCAATCCGGGCGGCAGAGCCGCCGGCGTCGTCGTTCGGCTCGAGCCGGTCGGGAGGCGGTAGGACCCCCTCTAGTGCACCGATCGCCTTCGCGATGTCGAGCCGTCCCCACCCGCTGAACGTGTCGCGCGTCAGTGGGCATTGCTTGCAGCCGTTCGCCGCGTTCACGTCGGTCGCCGTGCGTTCGAGGATGTTGAGGACCTGGTCGGGCTGGAGCGCCGGGTTGAGCGCGAACAGGACGGCCGCCGCGGCCGTCACCTGTGGCGCGGCGAACGACGTCCCCGCCGCGTGGCGGAACTCGTCGGGCCCGCAGTCGGAGTACCCCTGGTTCTGACAGAGCGGGCGGAACGACGTCAGCGCTCGAGGCAAGGTGGAGTAGATCTCCTGCCCGGGCGCAGAGATGTCGTTGAAGATGCGGTCGCGATTGGAGAACTGCGGGACGTTGCCGGTCGGGCTGAGCGCGCTCACCCCGATCACGTGCGGCAGCGCAGCCGGGTAGCTGGCGAACGGCCACGGCGACTGCGGTGCGTCATCGGAGTTCCCGACGGCGGCCACGAGCACGGCGCCGTGGCTGACGGCGTAGTTGATCGCGCTTGCCTCGACACGCGAGAACGTGTCGCGGTGGGAATCGAACGGATCGCGTAAACCGCCGATCGACAGGTTGACCACGCGCGCACCGGCGTCGACCGCCCAGCGGATCGCCTCGGCCTCGTCGCGTACATCGATCGACTGGTCCGAGCGCGCGATCTTGGCGATGATGAGTTGCGCGGGGAACGCCATACCGGCAATCCCCTCGTTGTTGTTGATGGCGGCCGCGATCATTCCCGCGACGAAGGTGCCGTGACCCTCCTCGTCGGTGTCCGCCCTGCCTCCGACCCAGCTCCTGGCCAGCCAGATTCGGGAGTGGAACTCCGGGTGACCGCCGTCGATTCCCGAGTCGATGATCGCCACGCGGACCGGATTCACGACAGGAAGCTCCGTGGCGAAGGCGTCGAAGGCGTGGTCCTGGGCGAGGTAGTACTGCTTCGGGGCGAGGGGATCGCTTGGGACGAAGCCTGCGCGAAGCGGCATCGCAGCAGCGGCCGGCGCCAGGGCGAGCGCCAGGACCGCAAGAGCCGTTGTCCTCACGAGGTGGAGACCTGGAGCACCGGCGAGAAGCCGACCACGAACCCGTTGCCCGAGTTCACCCGGGCGCGATAGACGCCGGTCGTGAGCTGAAGCTTTACGAGGAAGTCACCGTTTGCCTCGATGGCCGCCTGGCCGACCGTGGGCCAGGCTGCTCCCTGCTGCTTCTGGATCAGGACCGTCGTCCCGGTGAGCGACGCCGGTCGAACGTACCCGCTGAGCTGGTCAGGTCTTCGCGCGGGATAGAAGCGCGCAAGGGGCGCAACGGGAACGCGGACGGATTCCGCGCTCACCTTGCCGCTTGACAGGCGGTAGCGCGAAGTGATCGTGGGCTTGACCAGCGCCGTGACGACGCCGTCCTTGTCTGCCTCCACGGTCGCAACCTCCGTCCAGCTGTCTCCTTCCAATCGTTGCAGCACCGTCTGTGTCAGGCCACGTGCGACCCCTGTCAGCTTGCCGCGTCCTCCGAACACGATGGGTTGCGGCGGTGCAGTCAGCGACAAAACGCCGACGCTGAACCAGGTCGACCGCAGCCCGAGCCGTCGCCGCAGGTCCGCGCCCTGCACGGCCAGCGTGTTCTTGCTCCCCACGACATTGAGCACTTTGATCCGACCGGACGAGTTCACCTCCGGCTGCAGATCGACGACGCGTCCCTTCATCTTCAGCTTCTTGGCGAGCTTCGCGCCGGTAAAGACGAGCGGGCCCCAATCGTGGTGTGGCGAGATCGAGTCGTACGGGTCCGCGACCGAGACGAGGTATGGCACGGGCTCTCCCCACACGTCCTCCGCCGACGCGGTGCGTCCGCCGGACGTCGAGAAGAAGTATGTCTTCGCGACCGCACCCTCGTACAGCACGACCTGGCCGGCTGTCGCATTGACGGCAGCGTTCGTCGACGGCTTCTCGTGCTCGATCCCGAGGTACACCTGGCTACGCGTATCGGGGTAAAGATCGAACGCACCTGCCCTGCGCGTCGCCAGTGCGTACGAGCGTGCGACAACTGCCTGGGCTTTCAGTGCCTCCGGGAGCCAGGTGAACGGCATCTCTGACGGGACGACCCCATAGAGGTACTGCTCCAGGCCGACCATGTTGATCGCGCGCAGCTTGCCTCCGGTGACGTCGATCTGGATCGAGCCGCGATAGCGGTGCTTGAGACCGAGTGCAGCGGCTCCCGGCTGGAACAGCAATGGGCCGGGCAACGCGCGGGCGGTGATCTGTCCGTCTGCCGCGAGCTTGAGCTCGGGTTTCAGCGTGTACTTCCCGGCGGTGACGGTGTGCACCACGCCGGCTCCGTCGCGCACTTTGAAATCCGCAGTGGAGCCGATGTCGAGTGACTTGGCGCCGCTCGTCAGGAGAACGCGCAGACGCGAGACCGGCGCGGCGCCGAGCTCGGTCCCGGCGAAATAATGAAGCACGATGTTCTCGTAGCCGACGCCCTTCTGCGCGTAGCCGTACGCGCCGTACTGGCTCAGGCCGACGCCGTGGCCCCAGCCGTGGCCGGTGACCAAGAACGTCGCTGCTCCGGGGGGAACCGGCTGTGCGAGCGCGGACGTTCGTGCATGCGCCGCCGAGCCGGCGACGAGCAGGAAAACGGAGACGAGTACGAGGGTTCGGCGCATCGTGCTGACCCCAGCAAGGACGCGACCGAGGCTACCAAAGGGCTTCATCAGCAGCATGGTTCTTTACGGAACCCTCATCTCATCGTTTGCGCGACCGCCAGGGGGGCAAGTCCGTTGATGTGGTGCCTCTCCCAGCAATACATGTCGGCCTCTCGCCCGCGATCACGCGGCGCGAGAGTCCACCTTCGTCCTTACCAAGGCTGCCAGCCTTGGCCGCGGCCGAGCGCGGCCTCTCGCTTGGTGCTCGCGACCGAGAAGCTCGACGGCATTACCGGAAGAGGCACATGCTGTGGCCGTGAAGATCGAGATTCTTCCCCCTCGCTTCCGTCACCCCGAGCTGATCGGACGCGGTGGCATGGGCGACATCTACCGCGCGACCGATTCGGTGCTCGGTCGTGTCGTGGCAATCAAGATCCTGGCCGAGCGCTTCGCGCAGGACACGTCCGTCCGCGAGCGCTTCACGCGCGAAGCGCTGTCGGCAGCCCGTCTCTCGGGCGAGCCCAACACCGTCACTATCTACGACGTCGGCGAGCACGACGACCGGCCGTACATCGTCATGGAGCACCTGGGCGGTGGCTCTCTCGACGACGAGCTTCGCAAGGGTGGGGCGCAACCTCCCGAGCGAGTCTTCACCTGGCTCGAGGAAGCAGCGAGCGCGCTCGATGTGGCGCACCGAGAAGGCGTCGTCCACCGGGACGTCAAGCCCGCCAACCTGATGCTCGACGGGGAAGGCAATGTGCACGTCGCCGACTTCGGGATCGCAAGCCCTGCCGGAATGGACTCACTGACCATGACCGGCACGGTGCTGGGAACAGCCGGCTATCTCTCACCGGAGCAGGCGCAGGGCGAGCGGGCGGGACCGGCGAGCGACCGTTATGCGCTGGGGATCGTCGCCTGGGAGCTGCTCACCGGCAAGCGTCCCTTCGAATCGGAGAGCCCGACCGCGGAGGCGGCCGCTCACGTCAACGCGCCGATTCCCGCAGTGTCTGCTGCCAGCGACCTGCCGCGTGAGCTCGATCCCGTGTTCGAGCGCGCACTCGCGAAGCACGCGGCACAGCGTTACGCGACCGCCGGCGAGTTCGTCGCCGCATTGAGGTCGGCGTTCAGTGAGGCGGCGGGCTCGACGAGCGAGTTGGCCGCGGCGGCAGCGCCGCCCACGGCTGCGACTTGGCCCTTGCGGCGAGTCGAAGCAGGCGAGCGTGCGCCCTACCAGCCCCGTCCGCGCCCGTCGCGCGGCGCCTGGCCCTTGCTCGCCGCGCTCCTGCTTGCCGGCGCCGTCGGCGGAGCGTTGCTGGCGTATGCCCTCACGCGCAATGACGCGGCGCCCACGACGGTGGTCACCAGGACACAAAATGCCACGACTCAGGGACAGATCACGACGGTGGAGAAGCCAGTCACGGTTACGACACCGGCGAGCCCACCACCGACGGCTGCTGCACCCGCAGACTTGAGTGGTAGAGCGCTGAACAACGCCGGGTTCAAGAAGATGCAGGCCGGTGACTACGAGGGAGCGCTGCCGCTGCTGGAGCGCGCGGTGCAGAAGCTCCAGGGCACAAGGTCGTTCGACGAGGCTTACGCCGACTACAACCTCGCCTTCACGCGCTTCCAGCTAGGCAACTGCGACGGCGTCCTCGACCTCCTCGACCGTTCCGAGTCGATCCAGGGACAACGCACGGAGATCGACCGCCTCCGGCAGCAAGCTGACGAGCGCTGCTAACCGAGTCGAGCGGCGTACTGCTTGTCGTAGTACGCACGAAAGCCGCCGGAACGCTTGATCGGTTCCCACCACTCGCGGTTGTCGCGGTACCAGTCGATCGTCGCGCGCACACCCTGGTCCCAGTCGCGCCGCGGCTGCCAGCCGAGTGAGCGGATCTTGGTCGTGTCGAGCGAGTAGCGCCGGTCGTGTCCCGCGCGGTCCTCGACGTTCCGGACGAGTGACGGGTCTGCGCCCAGGTGCTCGACGATCAGCCGCGCGAGCTCGACGTTCTCGTGCTCTTCGCTCGCGCCGACGTTGTAGACCTCGCCCGCCTCCCCCTCGCGGAGCACGAGCTCGATCGCTGCGCAGTGATCTTCGACGTGGAGCCAGTCCCGCACCTGGCGCCCGTCACCGTAGAGCGGCAGAGGCTCGCCGTCGAGAGCGTTCGTCGCGAAGAGCGGCAGCACCTTCTCCGGATACTGATTGGGCCCATACGTGTTCGAGCCTCGCGTGATCGATGCGTTGACACCGAACGTCCTCACGGCTGCGAGCACCTGCAGGTCGCCACCCGCCTTCGACGCGCAGCACGAGCGTCCCCAGCACGTCGGTGCGCACGAAGTCCTCCGGGCCCAGGATCGAGCGGTCCACGTGTGTCTCGGCAGCGAAGTTGACGATCGCATCGACCGGGCCGATCTGGTCGACGTCCTGGCGCGTCGCGATGTCACCCCTGTGGCAGTCGATCCCCGCGGGCAGGTTGGCCGGGTTCCCCGCATAGGTGAACTTGTCCAGCACCACCACGTCCTCGCCGGCCGCGAGCATCCCCTTGACGAAGTGCGAGCCGATGAACCCGGCACCGCCGGTGACCAGTAGGCGCACGGCGTCACCGTATAGACTCAGTCCGTCAGTGAGGCAATGGAGCCTCGGGCGCCTCGTCTGCGCCTGAGGCTTTTCGCGTTTCAAGGGAGGATTTCATGGCGCAGGTCGAGACACGGAACAGGGCGACGTCGAGCGAGGAATCGCGCAAGAGGGTGCACGGCCGGATCGAGAAGGAGGGGATCGAATTCGTCCTCCTCTGGTTCACGGACATCGAGGGCCACCTCAAGAGCTTCGCGGTCACGCCGAGCGAGATCGAGGCGGCGCTCGATGACGGCATGGGCTTCGACGGCTCGTCGATCACCGGGTTCAACGCGATCGAGGAGTCGGACATGGTCGCGATCCCGGACCCGGAGACCTTCCAGTTGATGCCGTGGAAGGAGGGCGAGACGAAGGTGGCGCGAATGATCTGCGACATCGTCACGCCGGATGGAAAGCCCTACGAAGGGGATCCGCGCTACGTGCTCCGCCGTGCGCTCGACCGCATGGCCTCGCTCGGCTTCGACACCTTCAACGTCGGCCCCGAGCTCGAGTATTTCCTCTTCCGCGACGACAAGGGCACCGAGACCCTCGACGAGGGCGGGTACTTCGCCATGACGACGCTCGACGCGGCGAGCGAGTTGCGGCAGGAGACCGTCCGGGCACTCGAGGGGATGGGCATCCCGATCGAGTACGTGCACCACGAGGTCGGCCCGTCACAGCACGAGATCGACATGCGCTTCTCGGACGCGCTCGCGATGGCGGACCACACGGTTACGTACCGGCTGATCGTGAAGGAGATCGCGAAGAAGTCCGGCTACCACGCGACCTTCATGCCAAAGCCGATCTTCGGCGAGAACGGCTCGGGGATGCACACGCACCAGTCACTGTTCAACGAAGGGCGCAACGCGTTCTTCGACGGGGACGACGAGTGGAACCTCTCCGCCGTGGGGAAGGCGTTCATCGCCGGGCAGCTGCGGCACGCGCGCGAGCTCAGCGCGGTGTTCGCCCAGTGGGTGAACTCGTACAAGCGGCTCGTGCCGGGCTACGAGGCGCCGGTGTACGTCGCCTGGTCACGGCGGAACCGCTCGGCGCTGATCCGGATCCCCCTCTACAAGCCCGGCGCCGAGCAGGCGACGCGGGCGGAGATCCGCTGTCCCGACCCGGCCTGCAACCCGTACCTGACGTTCGCCGCCCTGCTCCATGCCGGCCTGGAGGGGATCGAGCAGGGCTACGAGCTGCCCGATCCAATGGAGACGAACCTCTATCACCTGACGGCCGAACAGCGGAAGGAGCGCGGGATCGTCTCGTTGCCGGAGACGCTCGGCGAGGCCGTGGACGAGCTCTCGGGCTCGGAGGTCGTCCGGAAGGCGCTCGGCCCTCACATCTTCGACCGCTACGTGGAGTTGAAGCGAGCCGAGTGGGACGAGTACCGAGTCCAGCTCACAGAATGGGAGCTCAAGAAGTACTTGTCGGTGCTCTGAGAAAGAGAGAGAATGACAGCCGGTCTCGTGAGCTCTGCGGCCTGCGAGATCCAACTGACGGCCGACTGCGAGCTGCCGCGTTCTGATACGCGCGGCTCGTGGTCGTTCTGGGGGCGGGTTAGAGGAAGCGGCGGATGGTCTCGCGGGCGACGCGGAGGCCGACGACCTTACTGGTGGGGTCGACGTCGGCAATCGTGTCGGCCGGAACCAGGCGGCGATGGCGGGAGAAAAAGCCCGCGCGGACCGAGAGTGCGTCGGGCACGTCGGGGAGTGTCCCGTACATCGGACACTCGACCTTCCCAACGACCCGGCCGCGGTTGTCGGCCACCAGGAAACCGGCCGTGTCCACGAGATTCATGGGGAGTGCGGACATGGTCCGAACCTATTCTTCGTCTGCAAGGAAAATCCCCTGCGCGTGGTAAGGGTTGTGTAAAAGGGTCAGACCCCGGGCTTTGCGGACATGGCCCACCAGGCCACAACCAGAGCAACAAGATAGACCGGCGCCAGGATCGCCACGGCCACCGAGGCTCGGCCGACCCCGCCGCGCCTCGCGCTGACCCAGGCGAGCACGCCTAGGGCGATCAAGAGGATCAGGCCTGGCTCCGAGACGACGAAACCGACGTCGACCCAGCCTGGAGCCGTGTCTCCCGGAAACTCCTTGTCCGCGATCAGTTGTGCGCCGACGCGCATCACGATCCACGCCGGGACTACGACGAAGATCAACGTTCGAAAGGCGAGTCGTGAGAGCAGCGCTCCCTGCGCACGGCGCTTCCGCGTCGCCACTGCGAGCACGGTGACCGCGCCGACCGACCCGGCGAGAACGATCGCTCCCAGGACGTGCAGGAAGAGTGGGAGGTTCCAGCTGTCAGGGCGGACGAGTGCGAGCATCATGCGCCCGGCTTCCAGACCATCAGCGCGAGGATCGCAACGATGACGATCCCGCTGCCCCAGCTCAGGGCGAGCCACACAGGGTCGCGCAGCCGGGCCGTCAACTCCTGGCTCGGTACGTCCCCCTCGGCGGCGAGTCGTTCCGCTAGCTCCCGTGTCCGCTTCTCCCGCCCTCCGCCGATGCCGCCCAACGCGTTCGAGAGCACCCAGAGCACGAGAGCGAGGACGACCCAGGTCTCCCCCCACCCGTACCCGGCATCATGCACGAGCCAGAGCCCGAACACGAGGGTGAGCCCCATGCCGGCGCCGATCGTCACAACGGCGACGCGGGCGAGTCGAAACAGGATTGCGATCTCGCTGGGACGCTCTCGTTTCAATGCCGCGAAGTTGAAGATCCCGGCCATGACGGCGCCGCCGAGAACGAGGAACGCTCCGGTGACATGGAGGAACAGCAGCCAGTCGTATCTGTCCACGGCGGCTAGCCTAAGACGTCGAGTGGACGTACGAGCGCGTCACCTGCGCCTCCTCACCGAGACGATCGCCGCGGTGAACTCGACGCTTGACCTGGAAGAGGTGCTTGGGCTGGTTGCCCGCAAGGTCGCCGACGCTCTCGCGACCGAGGCCTGCTTCGTCTACCTCTACGACGAGCGGACGAACGAGCTGGTCCTGCGCGCTACGTACGGGACGAGCGTCGAGGAGATGACGAAGCGCCCGCGGATGCGGCCGGGTGAGGGAATCACGGGCACTGCGGCGGCCGACCGGGCCCCTGTGATGATTCCCGCCCAGGCGCACCTCGATCCGCGCTTCAAGCAGTTCGCGAACCTGTCGGAAGACGCCTACGAGTCGATCCTGGCGGTGCCCATTCTTGCCCGCGACAAGCTCGCCGGCGCGCTGAACGTGCGGACGATCGAGCCGCGCGAGTTCACACAGGACGAGATCGAACTGCTCGTCGCGATCGCGGACCAGGTCGCCCAGACGATTCAACATGCGCAGCTCTACGCACATGCGCAGAGCCGCGTTGCCGAGCTCGAGGCCCTGGCCAAGATCTCGGAGGCCGTCTCCGAGTCCCTCTACCTCGAAGAGTCGCTCGAGGCAATCGTGAAGACGACGATGGAGGCGGTCGGCGCCACCGGTGCGGCGCTCGTGCTCGAGGACGGCAATATCGCGTGGCCGGAAGGCCGGGCCGGGGCGTACAACGTACGGCTTCCGCTGCGCTGGAAGCGACGCCAGATCGGCGAGCTCGTCTGCGACCGCGACACGCCGTTCACCGACGAGGAGCGCGCGCTGCTCGTCTCGATCGCACACCACGCAGCGGTGGCGCTCGAACATGGGCGAGCCGTCATGCGTGGGGTGCTTGCGCAAGAGATCCATCACCGAGTCAAGAACAACCTCCAGACCGTCGCGTCGCTCCTGCGCCTGCAAGCTCGCGCCATTGACACGGACCCGCGCAAGGCGCTCGAGGACTCGGTTCACCGAATCCTTGCCATCGCGGCCGTGCACGAGGTCCTGACGGAGCAGCGCGAAGAGGCGGTCGAGTTACGCGAACTGCTCGAGCGGTTGCGCGCGATGCTCGTTCAGGGCCTGGCTGTCGGGAAAGAAGTTCACGCCGACCTCGAGCCCGTGTCGATCGCGGGCAACCGGGCGACGGCGCTTGCGCTGGTCTTCAGCGAGTTGTTGCAGAACGCCCTCGAGCACGGCGGCGAAAGGGTTCAGATCGAGCTCGCCCAGCGCAACGGCGAGGTTGTGCTCTCGATCGCGGACGACGGCTCGGGGATCGAGGCCGATGCAGTGGGAACGGGCCTCTCGATCGTGCAGGCGCTCGTCCGTGACGAGCTGCAGGGACGGCTGGACCTGAGCAGCGAGGAAGGCACGAGGGCCGAGGTGGTCTTTCCGGCGTGACTTGGCGGAGGCTTAGACCCCCGATTCGGTGTTACGGGGCCGGCTCTCCCCGGTCGGCGCGACGCCAGAGTGCTCTCAGTGAGTCTGCGAGCCGCTCGGGTTCGATCCGATGCGGCGGGTCGAAGTGGTGTCGCTCGTCGAATACCTCGAGCTCGAAGTCTGGGAAGACACGGCTGAGCCTGGTCGCGATCTCCACATACTGGTCTGGGTTGCTCAGCCCGCCAAGCGCGAAGTAAACCGGGCGGTCAAAGCGTGCCAGCGCCTCGCGGTCGAGCTCGTACGTCTTGAAGGTCTCCATGAATGCCCGGATTCCGCCAGGGCGTTTTGCCATCCAGGGCGGCGGGTCTCCGGGCGGTGGTGGGGAAAGCTCTACTCCCGGCTTGACGGCGAGCCGCGTGAACGTGCGCATGAACTGGTCCGGCGGGAGCGCTTCAAGCCCCTCGTACGCGCGCCAGAGCGCCTCCTCAACCGGGCTGAGATCCCAGCGACCAGCCCAGGCTGGCTCCAGGAGGGCGAGGCTTGCCAGCCGCTCTGAGTGGCGGGCCGCGAACGCCAGTGCTGCAGCGCCTCCACCGGAGTAGCCGACGAGATGAAACTGTTCCCAGCCGCGTTCATCCGCATCGCGCAAGACGCCGCTGACCTCGTGATCCAGGGTGTAGTCGTGCGGAGACTCAGCCGTCGCGTACACCTCCAACTCCTTCACGACCGCATCGGTAGCCGAGCCGAGCGCCGCGACCAAGGAGCCGTACGCGAGATTGCCGGGAAGCACGCTCCCGGGAAGCAAGATCACCCGAAACGGCGCCATCCCCGAACCATCCCACGCCTAGCTGTCAAGCGCACGTTCAGCGCGAAGCGCCGTACCCAATCCCGAGCGAAAGCGAAGCTTTCGGTCGGTTATCGAACGCCGCCGTCGCCGCCGGCCGGCCGCGACCACCAGGCGCCGTCGCTTCCGGACATGGCGCCCTGGAGCTGGTCTACGTAGCTGACGAGGTCCCGCTCACGCCGGTCAAGTGTCTGCTCGAGCTCTTCGAGCTCGGTGCGCCAGCGCTCGATCCGGTCCTCGCGGAACTGGACGTCCGCCTCGAACTCGGCTTCGCGTTGCTCGAGGTCGGTTTCGAGACGCTTGAGCTCAGTCGTCCGAGCGTCCGCGGCGTAGTCCGAGATCGGCTGCAGCCGCCGCTCGACGTAAGTCGACTCTTGCCCCACGTCGCTTCCGCCAACGATCTCGCTCCCAAGGAGGGGCGCAAGGGAAGCTGCCTGCTCCGCCGAGATTTCCACACGGAGCACGAGAGGCCTGGGGGTGCTGAATTCCTGTTCAGACATGAGGAGCCGCACAGAGAGGATCGCCCGGGCCAGGGGTCGGCACTATCCCTCGGCTGAGCGGTTTGCGCCAGACTCACCCACCAGAGGTGAGGATCCTGGTCGCCGAGGACGAGACGATCATCCGGCTCGATCTGCGGGCCCTGCTGGAGCACGCCGGTTTCGAGGTGTGCGCCGAGGCCCGCGATGGGGAGGAGGCGGTGGCCCTCGCGCGCTCGGAGCGACCGGATCTGGCCCTCCTCGACGTCAAGATGCCGAAGCTGGACGGAATCGAGGCGGCTCGCCGGATCCTCGAGGAGCGGCCGATCCCGATCGTGATGCTGACCGCCTACGGCCAGGACGAGATCGTGCAGCGCGCTGCCGAAGCCGGTGTGTTCGGTTACCTGGTCAAGCCCTTCCGCGAGCAAGACCTGCTGCCGGCCATCCGCACGGCGCGCGCGCGGCACGAGGAGCTCACTGCGCTCCGCGAGGAAGCGGAGTCGCTTGCCGAGGCGCTGGCGGCGCGCAAGGCGATCGAGCGCGCCAAGGGCCTGCTGATGGAAAAGGAAGGGCTCTCGGAGCAGGACGCATTCGCGCGGCTGCGCAAGGCGAGCCAGATTTCGGGGCGTCCACTCAAAGTGGTTGCGGAAGCGCTGATCGCGACCTTCGACTGAACCTTCAGAACGAATAGACGTCGGCGATGACGCCGAGGGCGATCAGGACGATTCCGAAGAGGAAGATCGGCTCTCCTCGGAAGCCCGTCGGACGGCGTTGCGTCATCGTCCCGCGGAAGAGCGAGAAGCCGCCCGTAGGGAATGTTCCAATCAGGAACAGCAGGGTCCCCGCGATGTAGTACGCGACGGCGATCGTGGCCGAAACGCGGTGATCAGTCGCGAATGCGATCCCTACAGCGACCACGCCCAGCCCGATCGCGAGGCCGGCGCAGGCGAGACCGAATCGCATGAATGCCGGACCGAGGCCGGTCCAGCGGCTCGCCGCCGCCGGTTCTTCCGTGCGGGTGACCGGAGGCTCGCTCATAGGCCGACCTGTGGCCTATGAGCGGGGGAGCTAAAGAAGGGGGCTCGTGGGGTAAACATGGTTTCCCCCACGGAAGCGAGCCGAAGGCGATGGACGCTCACGTGTGCGCCCGCTCGAAGAGCCGCTCCCACCGCTGGAGCAGGGTTTGGAGCTCGTCGCGTGCGTGGCGGTGAGCCGCCAGCATCTCGACGTCGTTCCAGTCTTCCGCGAGGCGTCGCTCGAGCTCGGCGACTGTTGTTTCATGTTCGGCGATCTGCGCCTCGATCCGCTCGAGCTCCGAGGGAGCCTTTGCCTTGGCGGGCGGCTTGCGCGGCTTCGCAGCCTTGCGCTCGACCGGCGGGGGAGCCGGCGGGGCCGCGCGCGCTTCGCGCTGACGGACGTATTCAGCCCAGCCGCCGTCGTAGGAGTTCAGCCGGCGGTCCTCGATCGCAATCGTTCGCTCGGCGACTGCGTCGAGGAGCGCGCGATCGTGTGAGACGAGCAGAACCGTTCCCGGGAATGCCTCGAGCGCCGCCTCGAGAGCCTCTCGGCTCTCAAGGTCGAGGTGGTTCGTCGGTTCGTCGACGACGAGGAAGTTCGCGCCGGACGCGACGACGAGCGCCAGGGCGAGGCGTCGGCGTTCCCCACCCGAGAGCGCGAGCACCGGCTTCTCATGCTCGGTCCAGCCGGAGAACAGAAAACGTCCGAGCAGCTTCTGCGCGTCGGGGCGCTGCAGGCCCGTTGCGCGCTGGACGCACTGCAGCACGGAGCCGCGCGTGTCGAGCTCCATCTCCTGCTGGGAGAAGTACGCCGGCAGGACGCCGTGGCCGAGACGGAGGAAGCCGTCGTCGGTTTCGCGCCGCTCGAGGATGGTTTCAAGCAGGGTGGTCTTTCCCGATCCATTCGGACCGACGAGCGCCACGTGCTCTCCGCGCTCGATCGCAAAGCTTGCGCCCTCCAACAGCACGCGGTCGCCGATCCGGAGCGCGAGCCCTTCGGCCTCGAGGACGGTGCGACCGCTGCGCGCGGGCTTCAGGAACTCGAAGCCGAGGCTTCGGGTTCTGCGGGTGAGCAGATCGATCTCACCCTTCGCCTTGGCGCGTTCCTTTTCCAGGCGCTCGATCTGTGTCAGCTTCACCTGTGCCTTGCGTGCCATCTTCTCCGTCGAGGCACGGAATCGGGCGACGAAGCGCTCCAGCCGCTCGATGTCTCGGCCGACGCGCTCGGCAGCCTTCGACGCGGCGTGAAGGCGGGAGGCCTTCTCGAGGCGCCACGCGTGCCACGGCCCCTTGAAATACGTCGAACGCCCCGCGTCGAGCTCGAGCACCACGTTCGTCACCGCTTCGAGGAACCAGCGGTCGTGCGCCACGATCATGATCCCGGCGTCGAGTGACTGCAGCTCACGCTCCAGCCATTCCAGACTTTCGACGTCGAGATGGTTGGTGGGCTCGTCGAGGAGCAGGAGATCCGGATCACCGCCGAGCGCGCGTGCGAGGGAGGCGCGGGTCAGTTCGCCGCCGGAGAAAGTCTGGAGCTGACGGTCGAGCTGTTCATCAGCGAAGCCGAGTCCGCGTACCACGGCGGTCGCGCGCTCGCGCCAGTCGTAGCCGCCGGCATGCTCGAGCCTCGCCTGCGCCTCGCCGTAGCGGCGAATCGTTGCGTCGCCGTGATCTCCGGTAGCCATCGCCCGCTCCAACCGCCGCAGCTCCTCCTCCAGCGCAATCAGGTCGCGTGCACCGGAGAGGACGTACTCGCGCAGCGTCAGGCGCCGCTCGAGCGGCGGCCGCTGGTCGTGCAACGCGACGCGCGTGCCCTTCTGAAACGCGAGGTCGCCCCCCTGAAGGGTCGTCTCGCCCACGAGCGCGCGCAGCAGGGTCGTCTTGCCGGCGCCATTGGGCCCGGCGAGCGCAACGCGGTCGCGGCGCTCGACCTTGAACGACACGCCGTCGAACAGCGGATCCCCGGAGAACTCCTTGCGGAGGTTGGATGCGATTAGGACTGCCACGGCTGTAAGGGTACGGTTCGTGGCCCGAGTTCTTGCGCTCGATGTCGGCACGTCCTCCATACGGGCCTGCCGATTCGACGAGACCGCTGAGGAGCGCGGTGAGCCCGCGCGGCGCGAGTATCCAGGGGAGTACGACCCGAGCCGAGTTCTTGCGCGCGTGCGTGAGGCGATCGAAGAGGCGGGTGGGGTGGAGAGAGTCGACGCGGTCGGCGCATCCTGTTTTGGCCATAGCCTGCTCGCGCTCGATCGGAGCGCCCGGCCCTTGACATCGATCCTCTCCTGGCGCGACACGCGGTCCGCCGACGCCGCCGATTGGCTCCTCCGCCGTGTCGACAACGACGCGATCCACGCACGCACGGGTTGTCAGATCCATACGAGCTACTGGCCGGCGAAGCTGGCGTGGCTGGCGCAGGAAGAGCCGGAGGTTTTTCGCACCGCGCACCGGTTCGTCTCGTTCTGCGACTACCTCTACGCACAGCTGCTCGGACGAGACGTCCCTGCGGGCATCTCGATTGCCTCTGCGACCGGCCTGGTCGACCTCTCGACGCGGACGTGGGACGAGGAGCTGCTCGACACGCTCGACCTCGACACCGAGCGTCTACCGGAGATCTCGGATGCGCCGGTCGACAGCTGGTACCCGGCGCTGCTCGACGGCGCCTGCTCCAACGTTGGCGCGGGCTGCGTGACCCGCGGGCGCGCCGCATTGATGGTCGGCACGTCGGGTGCGATGCGAGTTGTCTACGAGACGGAGCGGCCGCAGCCTCGCCCCGCTCTCTTCCTGCATTGGGTCGACGAGACAAGGGTCGTCGAGGGCGGCTCGCTGTCGGACGGTGGGAACCTCAACTACTGGCTGGACCAGACCTTGAAGGATGCGCGCGGCTCGCTTGCCGGCCGCGACCCGGACTCGCACGGCCTGACGTTCCTGTCGCTCCTCGGCGGAGAGCGCAGCCCCGGCTGGCACCAACATGCGCAGGGCGCGATCCGCGGGCTGACTTTCGAGACCACGCCGCTCGACCTGCGCCAGGCCGGCCTCGAGGGCGTTGCCTTCCGCTTCGCCGAGGTCGCCGACTTGATGCCGGGGATCGAGGAGATCGTCGTCACGGGCGGTGCGCTGCTCAAGGATCCCGACTGGGTGCAGATCATGGCTGACGCGCTCGGGCGACCGGTCACGACGTCCGGCGTCAAGGAGGCGTCGCTACGCGGCGCGGCCGTCGTCGTGCTCGAGCGGTTGGGCGAGACGCCGGCTCCCCCACCGCTGGGCGCGGTGGTCGAGCCTCGCCCTGACAAGGTCGACGTGTTCCGCGCCGCCCGCGAGCGGCAGCGGAGACTCTACGAGGTGGTGACTTCCGAACCGACGAGCTGACGCACCGCGGCCGCGATGTGCTCGGCGTCGATGCCGTACGCGTTCAGGAGCTCCTCCGGCTTGCCGGATCGCGGCATCTCTCGCACCGCGAGCTTCAGCACACGCGCGTGCTCGTCCTTTTCGGCGAGCGCGGCCAGGACGGCGTCACCGAGGCCGCCTTCGGGGAAGTGGTCCTCGACGGTGACGATCTTGCCCGTCGCCTCCGCGGCGGCCTGAAGTGCGTCAGTATCGATTGGCTTGATCGAGTAGGCGTCGATCACGCGGGCTGCGATCCCGTCTTCCTCGAGAGCATCGGCCGCCTTGAGCGCCTCGTGCACCGTGATGCCCGTGCCGACGATCGTCACATCGTCGTCTTCCGACGAGCGAATGACACGGCTGCCGCCGACTTCGAACTCCTCGTCCGGCCCGTAGATCACCGGTGTGTTGGGGCGGAGCGTGCGCATGAACACGATGCCTTTCGTGTCTGCCATCGCCACGACCAGCTTGGCGGTCTGATTTGCATCGCAAGGGTGCAAGACCACGCTGGAGTGAATCGCCCGCAGCGCTGCGATGTCCTCGAGCGCCATCTGGGAAGGACCGTCCTCGCCGATCGAGACGCCGGCGTGCGATCCTGCGAGACGCAGATCCAGGCGGCTGATCGCAGCCATGCGGACGAAGTCGTACGCCCGCGAGAAGAACGCGGCAAAGGTGGAGGCAAATGCGTTCCAACCGCGTGCGTGCAGGCCGACTGCCGCGGCGACGAGCTGCTGTTCCGCGATGTACATCTCGAAGAAGCGGTCAGGGTGGGCCTGCTTGAAGATCTCGGCGAACGTCGAGTTGCTCACCTCGCCGTCTAGTGCGACCACGTCTCCGCGGGCAGACCCGAGAGCCGCAAGCGCCTCGCCGTACGCCTTGCGCGTCGCCACCTCCTGGCCGAGCTCGTAACGCGGCAGCTCGAGCGGTGTCTCAGGGAAGCGGTGCGGCTCGGCAGGCTTCGGCTTTGGAACCTCGACGCGGATGTTGCGGACGCCGCCGAGCTCCTCGATCGCCGCGTCTGGATCGTCGAGCGCTTTGCCGTGCCAGCCGTCCTTGTCCTCGACCGCCTTGACACCCTTGCCCTTGATCGTGCGCGCCACGATCACCGTCGGGCGGCCGGCCGTCTCTGCCGCTTCCTTGTAGGCGCGGTCGATCTCCTCGACGTTGTGTCCGTCGACCTCGATCGCGTTCCAGCCGAAAGCACGCGCGCGCTCGACGTACACGCCGGTGTTCCAGCCGATCATCGTCTCGCCGCGCTGGCCGAGCCGGTTCACGTCGATGATCGCGGTCAGGTTGTCGAGTTCGTAGTGCGACGCGTGCTCGTAGGCCTCCCACATCGAGCCCTCCGCCATCTCGCTGTCGCCGCAGAGCACCCAGACGCGCGACGGGATGCGGTCGAGGTACTTCGCGGCCAGGCCCATCCCGACGCCGATCGGCAGGCCCTGCCCGAGCGAGCCCGTGGCGACGTCCACCCACGGGATGAGTGGAGTCGGGTGCCCCTCGAGCATGCTGCCGAACTTGCGGTACGTGAGCAGCTCCTCGTCGGTGATCGCCCCGACGGCGCGGAGGATCGCGTAGTAGAGCGTCGAGGCATGCCCTTTTGAGAAGACCAGACGGTCATTCGTCGCCTGCTTCGGGTCGCCGAAGTCGTAGCGGAGATGGTTGGCCACCAGCACCGCCATCAGGTCGGCGGCGGACATGCCCGAGGTGGGATGCCCCGACTTCGCGACGGCCGCCGGGCGAATCGAATCGACGCGGAACTGCTGGCCGAGCTCGCGGAGTTCGCTGGTTTCCATCGAGCCATTCTAGGAGCCAGGGCGCGTGCTCTGTCGCCGGTGGGGTACGGTCCAGACGTGAAGGTGGCGGTCGCATTCGACCACCGTGGCGTACATCTCCGTGACGCGGTCCTCGACGTGCTCGATGGGCACTCGGTGGTGGACCTGGGCACCGACACGGACAAGGAGCGGATCGATTACCCGGAGAAGGCCCGGGCGATCGGCGAGGCGATTCTTCGCGGCGACGCCGAGCGCGGAGTCTTCGTCTGTGGTTCCGGCGTGGGCGCCTCGATCGCCGCCTGCAAGCTGCCGGGAATACGTGCGGCTATCTGCCACGACGTCTATTCGGCCCACCAGGGGGTAGAGCACGACGACATGAACATCCTCTGTCTTGGCTCCGAGGTGGTCGGGCCATCCCTCGCGCGCGATCTCGTGGCGGCGTTTCTCGCGGCACGTTTCGACGGCGGCGAGCGTTATGTGAAACGACTCAAGCAAATCGAAGACATTGAAAGGGCGATGTCCAGTGCCTGAATCGAACCTCCACAAGCTGTCCGCGCTCGGCCAGAGCGTGTGGATCGACTACGTCTCGCGGCAGATGCTGCAAGGCGGCAAGCTCGCGAAGATGATGGCGGAGGATGCCGTCGTAGGCGTTACCTCGAACCCGACCATCTTCCAGAAGGCGATCTCGCAAGGTGATGCGTACGACGGCCAACTGAGGGAGGTCATGGAATCGGGCGAAGAGGACCCGAAAGAGATCTTCCTGCAGCTCTCGTCACACGACATTGCGGACGCCTGCGACCTGCTGCGCCCGGTCTGGGACGAAGGGGGAGGCCTCGACGGGTACGTCTCGTGGGAGGTCGACCCGACACTTGCCGACGATCGTGACGGCACAGTCACCGAGGCGCACCGGCTGCACGACTGGATCGACAAACCGAACCTCTATGTGAAGATCCCGGCGACCGAGCCGGGGCTCGGCGCGATCGAGGAGATGATCGCCTCGGGAAAGAACATCAACGTGACATTGATCTTTTCGCTGGAACGGCACAAAGAGGTCATGGAGGCGTACGTCCGCGGCCTCGAACGGCTCGTCGAGAGCGGCGGCGACCCGAAGCAGGTGCACTCGGTGGCGAGCTTCTTCGTCTCGCGCGTGGACACGGAAACGGACAAGCGGCTCGACGAGATCGGTGGTGACGCCACGAAGCTGAAGGGCAAGCTCGCAATCGCGAACGCGAAGCTCGCGTACCAGAACTACCTCGAGATCTTCGCCGGACCGCGCTGGAAAGCCCTCGAGGACAAAGGCGCCACGAAGCAGCGCTGCCTGTGGGCATCGACGTCCACGAAGAATCCCGACTACCGCGACGTCATGTACGTCGAGGAGCTGATCGGCCCCGAGACCGTGAACACGATGCCCGAAGAGACGATCCGCGCGTTCCAGGACCACGGCACGGTCGAGTTGACGTTGACGAAGGACGTCGATGCCGCGCGCAAACTGTTCGACGATCTCGCTGCTGCCGGCATCGACTACGACGACGTCTCCGACACGCTCGAGCGCGAGGGCGTGCAGAAGTTCAGCGACTCATTCGACGAGCTGCTCGAAGGGATCCGCGCCAAGCGCGGACAGCTCACACCCGCATAAGTGTCGGTCGCGACGCAGCAAGAGCTCGTCGAGCGGATCTGGGCGCGCGACGCGACCGTCTGGACCGGTGCGGACGAGGACAAGTGGCTCGGCTGGCTCGACGAGCCGAAGCGGATGCAGGAGCGCGTCGGCGAGATCGTCGAGTTCGCGGCGCAGGCGCGCACGAAGTTCGAGACGTTCGTCCTGCTCGGCATGGGCGGCTCCTCGCTCGCGCCCGAGGTGCTGAAGCGCACGTTCGGCGCCAGGCAGTTCCATGTGCTCGACACGACCCATCCCGCGATGATCAGGCACGCGGAGAGGTCCTTGGATCTGAGCAAGACGATGTTCATCGTCTCGTCGAAGTCGGGCGGCACACTCGAGACGCTCTCGCACTTCGAGTACTTCTGGGCAAAGGTTGGTGAGGGAGAGCAGTTCATCGCGATTACGGATCCAGGCTCGTCCCTCGAGCAGTTGGCGAACACGCGCAACGTGCGCGTGTTCGCAGGTGAGCCGACCATCGGGGGCCGTTACTCGGCACTGTCGTCGTTCGGGATCGTGCCGGCGGCGTTGATGGGCATCGACGTCGACCGGGTGCTCGCGAACGCCGAGCGCATGGCGGAGGCTTGCCGTGGGGATGCCAACCCTGGGCTTCAGCTAGGCCTCCAGCTCGGCGAGCGTTGGCGCGAGGGGCGCGACAAGGTCTGCATCACCGAGACGGAGGGGCGGTTTGGGCTGTGGGCCGAGCAGTTGATCGCCGAGTCCACGGGCAAGGAGGGGAGAGGGCTCGTGCCGGCTCCGGGCGAGAGCCCGGAAGGCCCCGACCGCCAGGCCGCAGAGGTGGACTTGGGGGACGCGAGCGAGATCGGCGCCGAATTCTTCCGCTGGGAGTTCGCCGTCGCAATTGCCGGCGCCATCCTCCAGATCAATCCGTTCGATCAGCCGAACGTCCAGGCGGCGAAGGACAAGACGAAAGAGGTGCTCGCCTCGGGCGAGGATCCGAGGCTTGAGCCCGACGGCTCGCTCGACGAGTTGCTGGCTCGCGCCGAACCGCCGAACTACGTCGCGATTCAGGCCTTCATCGACCCGATGCGCGAGCAGGAACTGCAGCCTCTGATCGAGCGAGGACACGAGACCGGCTGCGTCGTCACGCACGGGCTGGGACCGCGCTACCTGCACTCGACCGGACAGCTCCACAAGGGCGGTCCCCCGACGGGGCTCTTCGTGCAGGTTGTCGACGAAACCGGTGAGGAGATCCCGATTCCCGGCGAGGACTTCGGCTTCGGCCGTCTGATCCGGGCGCAGGCCGAAGGCGACTACCGCTCACTGCAAGAACGCGGGCGCCCGATCGTGCGGGTCAGACTGGAGGACAGCTAGTGCAACTGGGGATGATCGGGCTCGGCCGCATGGGTTCGGGCATGACGGAGCGCCTGCGTGAACACGGTCACGACCTGCACACATACGACCCTAACGTCGAAGCGCGGACGGCCGACTCACTCGAACAGCTCAAGGAACAACTCAAGCCGCCACGCGCTTTCTGGATGATGATCCCCGCCGGCGAGATCACGGAGAACACCTTTCACCAGCTGCTCGAGATCGCCGACGAGGGCGACACGATCGTCGACGGCGGCAACTCGAACTTCCGGGACTCGAAGCGCCGGTACGTGGAGGCGAAGCACCGCGGTATCCACTTCGCCGATGCAGGCGTATCCGGTGGTGTCTGGGGTCTCGAGGTCGGCTTCTGTCTGATGGTCGGCGGCGACGACGAACCGGTGCAGCGACTCGAGCCCATCTTCAACGCGCTTGCGCCCGACAAGGGATATGCGCACGTCGGCCCGTCCGGTGCCGGCCACTTCGTGAAGATGGTTCACAACGGCATCGAGTACGGCCTGATGCAGTCGTACGCCGAGGGCTTCGAGATCATGGAGCACTCCGAGTACGACCTCGACGCGTACGAGATCTCCGGGATCTGGCGCAACGGATCGGTCGTGCGCTCATGGCTGCTCGAGCTTCTGCACGCAGCGTTCGAGACGCACGGCTCGAAGCTCGAGGACATCGCCCCTTACGTCGAGGACTCGGGTGAAGGCCGATGGACGATCAACGAGGCGATCAACGAGAACGTGCCGGTGCCGGTGATCGCGGCGTCCCTCTTCGCGCGCTTCCAGTCGCGTGACGAGATCAAGTTCTCGGCCAGGGTCGCCGCCGCTCTGCGGAACCAGTTCGGCGGCCATGCCGTCAAGGCCGTCGAGCGGGCGAAGGCCGGCTCGGACCCGCGGTAGCCGTGGCGATCGCGCAGGAGAATCCACTGCTCGAAGGGCTGGAGGTCCGGCGCGCGCCGGACCCCTGCATCCTCGTCATCTTCGGCGCGTCGGGTGACCTGACGAAGCGCAAGCTCTTCCCGGCGCTCTACTCGCTCGCGTATCGCCGGCTCCTGCCGGAGAACTTCGCAGTGGTCGGCGTCTCGCGCTCGGAGGAGACGGACGACGAGTTCAGAGATCGGATGAAGGAAGCTGTGCAGGAGCACTCCCGCGATGACTTCCGCGACGACGCCTGGGAGTCGCTCGCGAGTGGCATGCGGTACGTCGCGATGGACTTCGCCGACGAGGAGGGCGAGGACCGGCTCGCCGAGACGCTCACGGAGCTCGACAAGGAGCGCGAGACGCAAGGGAACCGCGTCTACTACCTGGCGACGCCGCCGAACGTCTTCGAGACCGTTGTCAAGGCCGTCAGCAAGCGGCGTACGGCGCAGGGGTGGGTGCGGCTGATCATCGAGAAGCCGTTCGGCCGCGATCTCGCATCCGCGCGTGAGCTGCAGAAGGTGGTCGAGAAGTACTTCGACGAGCGCGAGGTCTTCCGCATCGATCACTACCTCGGCAAAGAGACCGTGCAGAACATGCTCGCGCTCCGTTTCGCGAACGGGATCTTCGAGCCGATCTGGAACCGGCAATTCGTCGACCACGTCCAGATCACCGTCGCCGAGACGATGGGCATCGAAGGCCGCGCCGGGTACTACGAGCATGCCGGCGCGATCCGCGACATCTTCCAGAACCACATGCTGCAGCTCATCGCGATCACCGCGATGGAGCCGCCGATCGACTTCACCGCCGACTCGGTGCGCAACGAGAAGGTGAAGGTCCTGCGCGCGATCCACACGCCTGGGCCGAAGTCGGTGGTGCGGGGCCAATACGGGCGCGGCTACATCGAGGGCGAGGAGGTGCCGGCGTACCGCGAGGAGCCCGGTGTCGAGCCGGACTCGATGACGGAGACATACGTGGCCGCGAAGCTCTTCGTGGACAACTGGCGCTGGGCGGACACGCCGTTCTACGTCCGCACCGGCAAGCGGCTCGCGCGGCGCGAGACGACGATCGCGATTCAGTTCAAGCGCGCGCCGCACCCGCCGTTCGAGGAGCTCTCCGCCGAGCGGCTGAAGCCGAACGTCCTCATCGTGCACGTGCAGCCCGACGAGGGCGTGTCGCTGGCGATCGGCGTCAAGGTCCCGGGACAGGGCATGACGATCCGCACCGTGCACATGGACTTCCTCTACGGCGGCGCGTTCCGGACCGGCTTGCCCGAGGCTTACGAGAGGCTGATCCTCGACGCGATGCTCGGAGACGCGACGCTGTTCACGCGCATCGACGAGGTGGAAGAGCAGTGGGCGCTCGTGGACGCGATCATCGCGGCCTGGGCGCGCGACCGCCCGGCATTCCCGAACTACGCCGCGGGAACCTGGGGGCCGACGGCCGCGGACGAGCTGATGGAACGAGACGGGCGGGCATGGCGGCGCCACTGACGTCCATCCGGGAGATCGAGCGCGAGATGGCCACCCTGCGCATCGCGCCCGGCGCCGACGTTCCGTATCAGCGGACGAGTGTCATGACGCACACGGCCTGGGTTCCCCCGGAATGGGTCCCTGCTGCAGAGGACGTCCTGGCCGGTCTCGCGGAGCGCCATCCATCACGAACGATCGTCCTCGTTCCCGTGCCCGACGAAGAAAGCGGCCTCGAGGCGGAGGTAGACGTCGAGACTTTCCCCGTGGGCGAGGGCCGGCAGGTTTGCGCGGAGACGATCCGCATCCGGCTCAAAGGCAAGCGTGCAGCCGCGCCCGCGAGCGTCGTCCAGCCGCTCTTCCTGCCGGACCTGCCCGTCTTCCTGCGCTGGCGCGGCGTGCCGTCGTTCGGCAGCGACGAGTTCGAGAGTCTCGTCGGTGTGGTCGACCGCCTGATCGTCGACAGCACGGAGTGGGGTGATCTGCCCGGTTCGTATGCGCGGCTCGCCGAGGTGTTCGACCGCGTCGTGGTCTCGGACATCGCGTGGGCGCGAACGAGCCGCTGGCGCAGGCAGCTCGCGTCGCTCTGGCCCGGAATCGCGAACGTCGAGCGGATCAAGGTGAAGGGGACCGCCGCGCAGGCCCAGCTGCTCGCAGGCTGGCTGCGATCGCGTCTCGCCTGCGAGGTCGAGTTGGAGCACGAACCTGCCGACCGCCTCGAGGCCGTCGAGATCGACGGGAAGCCGGCGCCGTTCCCCCCCGGCGACCCGCCGCCGCCCTCCGACTTGCTCTCAGAGCAGCTCGACAGGTTCGAGCGCGACCGGATCTACGAAGAAGCCGTACGCTCCGCCGCGGCATGAACGTGGCTCCCCTTCGGCTCGCATGAACGACTTCACCGTGCACGTCAAACCGCTCATCGCGGACGTTCCAGGCTGGCTGACGGACGAGGAAGGCGAGGCGCTGTACGACCTCGCGCGCGCGTGTACGGGGGAGGGTGTGATCGTCGAGATCGGTTCCTGGATGGGCAAGTCGACGATCTGTCTCGGGCGTGGCTCTCTGGCGGGAGCGTCTGTTCCCATCTATGCGATCGACCCGCATGCGGAGCATCGCTTCGACGACTTCAAGGCGAATGTCGACCGCGCGGGAATCACCGAGCTCGTCACCCCGATCGCGTCGCTCTCGCAACCCGCAGCGGACGACTTCCACGAACCGATTGAGCTGCTGTTCGTCGACGGCTCGCACGAGTACGACCTCGTGCTCGAGGACTTCGAGAAGTGGGTGCCCAAGGTCGTCGACGGGGGCTGGGTCGCCTTTCACGACACGACCTGGACCGCCGGGCCGCGCAAGGTGGTGGGCCAGGCGATCTACCGTTCGAGCCGCTTCAAGGACGCCAGGTTCGTCGTCGGCTCGACGACCGTCGCGCGCAAGGTCGATCAGAACTCGCTCGCCGACCGCGCCCGGAACCGCTACGTGCTCGGCGTCAAGACAGCGTTCTGGCTCGGTTCGTCCGTAGTGAAGAAGCAGCGAAGACTCTTGCCGGGGCCCGTCGAGCGCATCGGCCGACGGCTCCTCAAAGCGATCCAGTAACCGTTGCGGGCTTGTGGCTCAGAGCCACAAGCCCCAGCCTGGCTGCCGCGAAGGCGCTTTCTGCGCGGTCGCCTCGAACCTAGTGGCTCAGAGCCACTAAGTCAGCAGCGGGCTACTTGCCGCCGCCGACGACGCGGAACTTGGGCTTCGCGACGACGATTCTGGCGGGGTCTGACCAGGACATCTGCTGCGCGCCGGTCGGCAGCCCGTAGTTGAAACCACGGACGCGGTAGTACCACGTGCCCGGCTTGAGCGGCAGGACAGTGGACGTCCCGAGCACGAGCGTGCCCAGCGCGTTCTGGTTCTGGGGGTTCGGCTCCGGCTTGAACGGATAGCGCTTCTTGCTCCACTGGACCTCGTACACCGTCGCGCCGAGTGCCGGTGTCCAGGCAACGAGCGGCGAGCCGTAGAAAGCCTGACTGTTCGTCCCCGAGGTGAGGAGTCCCTTCGGTGACAGACCTGAGGCGAAGAGCTCTCCGGCAGCCGTGAGCGCCGGCTCGCTGTTCTTACCGAAACGCGCCACGCGGTTGGTCGGCGCAGCGCACACGTCCTGCGCCAGCTCGAGATCCTGGTAGCGGAGATTGCCGCCGCTCCGGACGATCGGCTCGCCCGCGCCGTGCGCCGACTTCAGTGTCGCGGCGAGCGAGAGCGTATTGCCGCTGACCGCGACGACGGTGACGGTTTCCTGGTTCGTCGTGCTGCCCAGTAGGACGGTGTCGCCGCTCGAGAAGCCGACGGCGCTGCTGACGATCACGCTGGTGCCACCGATCGCGGCACCTGCAGCCGTGCTGGTCTTCAGCGCTCCCGGTGAGACGGCTTCGACGGGAATGACCGTCCAGTAGTAGCCGCTACCCGGCCAGTCCGTGTCCCAGAGATCGACCGGTGCGCCGAGAATGCCGCTGCCGATCTGGATCTGCTGCGGGCCGGCAGCGGGTGAGGCAGTCGAGCTCGAATTCGAGTCCGAGTCGGCAGGAACCGCGGTCGTAGGCGTGGCGGGCGACTTCAGCTCGCTCGTCTGAACCTTCAGGCCGTCGAAGGTGTAGCTGTCCGGCTCGGATCCGTCGTTGAGGTACGAGGCCCGTGCCGCGGGAAGCGACGTCGGGAGGGCCGGCAGCGAGAGCGGCCCAAACGGACGCGGCGCGTACGCGGGGCCGCCGAACACGGCGCTTGCGAAGACACGATTCAGGCATTGCCGGTCGGTGAAGACGTACACGCGGAAGAGCTCCGCGCTCGTGCCGTCGCTCGCCTGGTCGCCGGTGAAGGTGAACGCGGGCATAAGGCGGTGGGCGGGAGAGGCGTCGTCGCCGGTCGAGACGACGTCGGAGACGGTGCGCCCGAGCTTGATCGGCCCGCCCTCGTACGGCGAGTTCGTGGAGTTGTACACGGGGCTCCAGGGGCCGTAGCCGACTGCAGGCAGGCCGTTCTGGCGGCTCTGCATGTTGTCGTCGGTGCGGTCAGTCCGAAGCGCGCGGATCCGCCAGCGCACGCTGCTCGTCCAGCTCGCCGTGCGGTGAAAGGTGTAGAACTCGCGCTCGTCCAGGACATTGGTGAACACGGTTTCCATCTTCGGCGTCGGGTTGTTGATGTCGACGAACCAAACCTGGTAGCCGTCGGCGCCCTCGATGGGCGACCACCGCAGCAGTCCCGGCTCGCTCGCCAACGGTTTCGGGGCCGCGCCCGGCGCCATGTCGAAGCCGAAAGGCTTGCTCCACGGTGTCGTGGCGGACGCCGTGATCCCGCGTACGCGCGCGAACAATGCATGCGGGTTGCCCGTGATCCAGGGCAGCATCACCGTGGGGGCGGCGACCGGACTGGTCCCGCTCGTCGAGTAGACGAGCCCGCTTTCCCGAAAGCTCGAGCTCGTTGCGAGCTGGAACTGGTAGCGAATCGCGCCGGGGACGGGATTCCATGCAAAGGACGGTGTGCGCGGGAAGGAGGTGTCGACCGGCTCGTCGGCACGCAGCAGGAAACCGTGCAGATTCTTCGGCGCCGCACCTCGGACAGGCTTCGCCGCCTCCGCGGCGGGAGCGAGTGTGAGCAAGCCGAGACAGACGGCAACAAGTAGGGGAGCACGCAGCATCGTTCTATGTGGTTGTCGGCAGCCTCCCCCGTTCGGCTGTCCCTCAAATGAGGGATGCCAGCCGGCTGCCGGCCGCCAGAACAAGCGCGTCGGCACCAGGTCTTCCCACCAGCTGGACCGACGCCGGGAGGCCGTCCTCCGCGGGCCCGCAAGGCAGGGCGAGGGCGGGCCAGCCGAGGGTGTTGAACGGGAGCGTGTTCGCGATCAGCCGCTCCCGTAGGGCGAGGTCACCGATGCCGGTTGGGGGCGCGACGCACTGCAGCGTCGGCGTGAGCAACAGGTCGAAGCCGTCAAGGAGCTCCAGGCAGCTCTCGCGGTACTCCACGCGCACCTGCTCGGCTCGGTTGGCTTCTGCATCGGACACCGCGAGGCAGCGTTCGATCTTCACCGCGATCTCCTCGCCGTACAGCTCGCCGTTCTCGGCGTAGAGCTCGCGATGAACGTCCGCGACCTCGCGCATGAAGAGGGCGCCGATTTGGGGCCTCGGCCATTCGAGTGCGTGGCTTCGCGGGAAGTGGCCGGCTGCCTCGCGCACGCGGTGCACGATGAGCGGATCGGCCTCGTCCGTCCACGCGGTCGCCACTGCGATCTCTTCGAGTGAGCCGAGCTCGGCCGGAGTGAAGTCGGGTGCGATCGCCTCGAGCAGCGCGACACAGTCCTCGACCGTTCGCGCCATCGGCCCGACGTGGTCGAAGCTCGGCGCGAGTGGGAAGCAGCCGACAGTCGAGACGAGCTCGTACGTCGGCTTGAAGCCGACGATGCCGCAGCATGCGGCCGGGATGCGGATCGAGCCGCCGGAGTCGGTGCCGAGAGCCGCGTCGGCAAGGGATGCGGCGAGGGCCGCCGCCGAGCCGCCCGATGAGCCACCGGCGATGCGCCCTGGTGCGAGCGGATTCGGGACGGTGCCGAAGTGCTGGTTCTCAGACGTGATGCCGTACGCGAACTCGTGCAGATTCGTCTTGCCGACGTTCGCATACCCGCCGGCAACTGCGAGGCGCACGGATTCCGCGCTCGTCGCCGGGACGTAGTCGGCGAACACGGCCGAGCCGTAGGTCGTCTTCAGCCCGGCGGTGTCGAGGAGGTCCTTGACCGCCAGCCGGATGCCTGTGCCGGGCTCCTCTGGGATTGCGAGGAAGATCGCGTCGGCCGCCACGTGGCGACCCTACTGGCTACCCGCGGCGCTTTTTGGGCTTCGGCGGCTTCGGCACGGGCTTCATCGCGACGCGGCGTGTGACGCTTGCGCCCTGCGTGCCGCCCGGTGAATAGCTCGTGAGCGTTAGGACGTTGGCGGGGGTGTTCGTCTTGCGGAGGCTTTTGAGGAGCTGCGTCGGGAGGACGTAGCGAATGTCGTTGTTGCCGGCGTGAAGGCCTGCGGAGCCGAGCCACGTGGAGCCGAGCATCGCCTTCAGCGTTCCGTCGCCACTCGAGAAGACGATGAAACGGAGCAGCCTGGTCTTCGCAGAGACACGAATGAGCTCGGGTGCGTGCAACGTGAGAACGGGCGCGGGGTCGGACGTTGGAGTCTGGATGACTGAACCGGTGACCTTGACGCCCGGAGGCGCCTCGCTTGCCGCCGCTGGCTTTGACTTGTCGACCGTGACCGTGCCCGAGACGGTGAACTCGCGACCGTCGAGGGCGGTGGACGGGGCGACGTCATTCGTCTCGTTCGGCAGTGAGACGTATGCATGCGGGCTGGCTCCGCAGGTGTTCCACGGAACCGTCAACGAAGCGGTGTTACCCGAGACCGCGAAGGCCTGGGCGACTGAGCCCTTCACATTCGCGGAGTAGTACGGCGTGGAGGCGACGCCGGCCGGAAGCACAACTTTGAGGGCGAGCGATGCCGAATAGCACGGCCCGCTGTCCGTGTCGCTCCCGTGCGCGAGGTCGACGAAGCGAACGGCGAGGTGGTTGACGGCGAGCGTCACCGGCGAGATGCCGCCGCTCGAGGAACCGACCACGATCGTTGCCTGAGTCTTCGGGAGGACTCCGGCGAGAGCGGCAAAGGTGAAGCTGCCGGTCAGGCGCGCGATCGTGTAGTCCTCGAAGAACTTGCCGAGCGTGGGGCCGAGCGGCTGGACGACGCTCGAGAGCACCTCTGTGCCGCTCCAGGTCGGATCTGCAGCGGCAGCGTCGAGCACCGACTTGACCTTGGCGTCGCCGAACCGCTCTGCCAGGTATTCGAAGAGCATCCAGCCGGGATAACCGTTGCGATCGAACTCGCTGTCGCCGCATTCGGAGCCGACGCAGTCCATCGTCCGGTCGGGGTTCAGCTCGAGGCCGCCGGCTTCGGCGTTCGCGCGCACGGAGGCCCACTCGGCGAGCCCTTCATGCAGCCATTGGTCGGCCGCCCCGGCTGCGACAACGTCCTCGAAAAGGTGGAAGACCTCGTGGGCGAGCACGTGATATTCGAGACCGCTCGCAACGTTGAGATGAATCTCGTCGACCCCGGGGGCAACCGGATCGAGGACGGCGTCCCAACGCTCCAGAGGTGGCGGGTTGCCGAGCGGGATGGAGCCGTGCGCGATGCAAGCAGTCGAAAAGTCGTCGACCGAGATGTCGGCCAGGTAACCCGGCGCGGTGTATCCCCAGCTGCCGTAGAGAGCGTAAGCGCGCTCTGCCATGCCAAGGATCTCCCCGGCGTGCTCCTGCGTGATGGTTGCGGCCGGACAGGGCGAGACGTCGCGGCTCCAATGGATCAGGAAGTGATCGCTGGCGAGCGTGGCAATCCCGGTGGTAGGAAAGGGATCGATCGCGACAGCCCGAGGGACACCGACGGCCAGTGATGCCGCGAGCGCGACGAGAGCAAAGGGCAGGAGGAACCGAGACGAACGCGTCATCTTGGGCCAGATCGGCTCTGGCCCAAGATTCCTTTAGCCGTTGCTCAGTCGTACTGGAGGTAAATGAGCGCCACGACGATCGAACCGGCGGCGATGAGGATCGCCAGCCCGATCAGCGCGGCCGCGAGCCTGAAGTTCCGCTGTGCCACCTCGGGGGTCGGCTCTACCGGTGTGATCGGCTCTGTCATCTAGAGGACCGGGTCCACTGCCATCGCGGCGAAGAGCAGCGCCAGGTAGAGAAGCGAGAAGTGGAACAGGACGGACGCCTGCCGCGGCGTCGCCTCGCGCCGCAGTCTCACGGCCAGGAGCAGGAAGGCAGCGCCGAGCGCGAGGGCAGCACCCAGATACACCAGGCCGAGCGTCCCCCAGAAGAACGGAACGACCGTGACGGCAACCAGGACCAGCGAGTACAGCACGATCTGCCGCGTCGTTTCGCGGACTCCGCGGACCACGGGCAGCATCGGAATGCGCGCGGCTTCGTAGTCGCGCCGGATCAAGAGCGCGAGCGCCCAGAAATGTGGGGGCGTCCAGAAGAACACGATCAGGAACAGCCACAGCGCGGGCAGCGTGAGGTTTCCGGTTGCCGCCGCCCAGCCGACGAGTGGGGGAACGGCTCCGGCCGCGCCGCCGATGACGATGTTCTGCGGCGTCGTGCGCTTGAGCCAACGTGTGTACACGAGCACATAGAAGAGGTTTCCGACGAGCGCGAGCACGGCGGCGAGGACGTTCACGAGCGACGCCAGCAGCACGAAGCTGAACGCGGACAGGGTGAGGCCGAACTCGAGGGCCCGAGGCGCCGTCATTCGCTCTGCGGCGAGCGGGCGCGCTCGGGTGCGCGTCCCCATCAGCTTGTCGATGTCGCGATCGAGGACGTGATTGAGTGCGGACGCGCCGCCGCACGCAAGTGCAAGGCCGGTCATGGTCACGAGCGCGAGCGACGCACGCGGAGCGCCTTGCGCGGCCACGAACATCGCGCACAGGCCGGTGATGAGCAGCAGCGACATGATGCGCGGCTTGGTCAGCGTCACATAGTCGCGCCAGGATGCGCGTGGCGCCGGATCACCGCGATAGGTCGCGGCCGCCAGTACGAGCGAAGCGGCGAAGGCAACCGCGGCGAGCGCGAGGTGCAGGGTCGGTGCGGTCACCAGCGCGGCGATACCGAAGAGGACAAGGGCGCTGCCGGCAGGCACGAGTAGCCGCCCGTGCAGGAGGACTGCCGCGACCACGAGTGCAACGAGTGGCGGCAACGCGAGGGCTGCGAGCACACGATGTGCCGCGCCCAGCGATGCCGCGCCGCTGACGACCGCGAGCAGGGTCGAGAGCGCGGCGAAGAACGCGGTCAGGCGCAGCCAGGGCCCGGGCCTAGACACGGGCCTCCGCAAGTCGCCGCCGCAGATCACGGATCGGCCGAGCGCTCGTGATGTACGGCAACTGGTCGAAGTTGTTTGGCGGCGGAGGCGAGGTGGTGTACCACTCGAGTGTGTCAGCGAGCCAGGGATCGTTCACCGCGCGGGCGCCTTTGCGCGAGGTCTGGACGACGTTGACGACGAACACGAGCAGTCCGATCGCCATCACGCCAGAGCCGATCGACGAGATCAGGTTGTATGCCTCCCACAGGCCGTGCTCCTGGTAGGTGTAGATCCGCCGCGGCATCCCGAGCAGCCCCAGCATGTGTTGCGGAAGAAACGTGAGGTTGAAGCCGAGGAACACGAGCCAGAAGTGAGCCTTCCCCAGACGCTCGTCAAGCATGCGTCCGAAGATCTTGGGCCACCAGTAGTAGAGACCCGCGAAGATTCCGAACACCGAGCCGCCGAAGAGCACGTAGTGCATGTGCGCCACGACGTAGTACGTGTCCGTCACCTGCCAGTCGACGGGAAAGGCGGCGAGGAAGATGCCGGAAAGGCCGCCGATCGTAAACACGGCGATGAAGCCCAGAGCCCAGAGCATGGCGGTATCGAAGATCAGATTCCCGCGCCAGGTCGTCGCGAGCCAGTTGAAGATCTTCACGCCCGTCGGCACAGCGATGACCATCGAGGAGAGCATGAAGAAGACGTTCAGGAAGTTCGGCAGCCCGACGCTGAACATGTGGTGCGCCCAGACGAGCATGGAGTAGAAGCCGATCGCAACCGTCGAGAACGCGATCGCCTTGTAGCCGAAGATCGGCTTGCGCGAGAACACCGGGATGACCTCGGAGATGATCCCCATCGCGGGCAGGATCATGATGTAGACCTCCGGATGGCCGAAGAACCAGAAGAAGTGCTGGTAGAGGATCGCGTTGCCGCCATCCTGCGGCTCGAAGAAGTGGGTGCCGGCCTGCCGGTCGAGTAACAGCAGCGTGAGACCGACCGAGAGAACAGGCAGGACCAGCACGAGCAGCGCCGCGTAGATCTCGATCGTCCACACGAACAAGGGGATCCGCATCCAGCTCATTCCCGGCGCCCGCATGTTGTGAATCGTGGCGAGGAAGTTGATCGCGCCCAAGAGCGATCCAAGCGAGAGCAGGTGCAGCGACAGGATCCAGAGATCCTGGCCCCGGCCGAGCGAGAACATGTCGTCCGAGAGCGGCGGATACCCGTACCACCCGGATCTCGATGCGCCGTACTTGGCGAAGAAGCTCAGGTAGAGGACGATGCCGCCGAAGAGGAAGAACCAGTACGAGAGCGCGTTGAGCCGCGGGAAGGCGACGTCGCGGGCGCCGATCATCAGCGGAACCAGAAAGTTGGCGAAGCCGGCGAAGATCGGGACGACGACGAGGAAGATCATCGTCGTGCCGTGGATGGTGAACAGCTCGTTGTAGCTCTGCTTGGTGATGAAGTGCTCGTTCGCCTGCGCGAGCTGTGCGCGCATGAGAAGCGCGAGGATCCCGCCCGCCGCGAAGAAGACGAGGGACGTCCAGATGTAGAGGATCTTGTGGTCGGTGGTCGTGACCCAGCTCATGACGCGCCCCTGGCGCCAGTCCGGCCGGTACGGCTCGACGGTGGTCCTAGCCGCCACTCGTGGTCCCCTTGTAGACGCTCTGTTTCAGGTAGTCGAGCAGCGCCTGCACCTGCTCGCCCGACCAGCCGCTCGCGACCGGCGGCATCTCGTTCCTACCCTGCCGGATCAGCTGCTCGAGGCTTTGCCCCTGCGTCAGCAGGGCGTTGTTGGAGATCTGCGGCCCGAAGCCGCCCTGTCCCTGGAGCCCGTGGCACTTCGCGCACGAGCCCACCCACTCGCCGCGTCCCAGCTCACCCGCGGCGGTGTCGAGCCAGGCGGTGTACTCGGCTTGCGACTCCACCTCGACGATCGCCTTCATCGCTGCGTGGAAGATGCCGCAGAACTCGCCGCACTTTCCCCGGTACGTCCCGGCGCGATCTGCCTTGAACCATGTGTGCGTCGTGTGGCCGGGGATGGCGTCGAACTTGCCCCCGAGCTCCGGGACCCACCAGCTGTGGTCGACGTCCTGCGAGGTGATGTCGACGCGTACCGTTCGATTGACTGGCGCGTGCAGCTCGTCGATCGAGACCTGCCCGTCGGGGTAGGTGAACTGCCAGTAGAACTGATGCGCGTCCACCTTGACGACGAGCGGGCCACCCTCGGCCTTTGCGCTCGGCACGTCCTGGATGCCCGGGAGCTTGTAGAAGATGAACGCCGCGATCACGGCCAGGATCAGGACGGGAACCGCCGTCCAGATCAGCTCGAGGCGGGTGGCGCCGTGGATCTGCGGACCTTCCAAGCTACGAAGGCGGCCGCGACGGCGGTACTTGACGATGAACAAGATCAATGCGCCCTCGACGAGGACGAAGATCGCCCCGGTGAAGATCGAGATCCACAGGTACGAGTCGTTGATCCGCTGCGCGTTCGGCGAGTGCGGCGTGGCCGGCGCGAAGCCGCCGTTGCCTGCGTAGGCGACGGCAGTCAGCGCCAGCGCGGCGCCGAGAGCAAGCACTAGGACAAGGGCTTTGCGCCTCACCGGCACGCTAGGCGTCCGAGTTACGCCGAAGGAGCCGAGCCGCGCTCGAACTCTCTCCCCCGCGGCAGCTGCAAGCTTCTCGCGCCAACGTCGGGCATCCTATGAGAGGTGGAGGGATACTCGCGCGTCCACCTGCCTGCTGGGGTGGGAGATAGTTACGAGGTGTACGTGAACGGGGTCCGGCAGGAGTCGGGGCGGGACTTCGACCGGCTCGGCGACGAGCTCGTCTTTCGCCGGGAGCTCGCTCAGGAGGGCCGTCTAGGCCCGATCCGCTGGCTGTCGATGCTGCTAGGGGTCGCGGGTACGTATCGCAAGCACGAGACAGTCGATCTGATCTACGAGGAGGGTGGGCGGCGCACGGTGGCCTCGCTCAGTCCTTCGTAACTGGCTCGAGCCGGTAGCCGACGCCGTAGCGAGTCTGGATGAAGGTGTGCCGAGTGGTGCGGCGGTCGATCTTTTCGCGTAGTCGCCGTACGAAGACATCGACGGTCCGGTCCCGGTGGCTCTCGCGCCGGCCCCAGATCTTCTGGAGCAACTCGTCGCGTGTGACGACGCGTCCGCGTTCGAGCGCGAGCTGATAGAGCAAGCGGAACTCGGTGGGCGTGAGACCCGCGCTCTCTCCATCCACGAACGCCTGCACCTCGCCCGGGTCGATGAGGAGCTCCTCGATCTGGATCGGGTTGCCACGCTGTGCGTCGTCTCGGCGAAGCGCGCGCCGGGACGCTGCGCGCACACGCGCGACAAGCTCGTTCATCGAGAACGGCTTGACGAGGTAATCGTCCGCTCCGATCTCGAGCGCGTGCACGCGGTCGTGCTCGGTGCCCCGCGCGCTGACGACGACGATGGGAGTGGGGATTCCTTCCGCCCGGGCGCTCTCGATGATGCTCCAGCCGTCACGTCCCGGAAGCATCAGGTCGAGCACGCAGACGTCGGGCCGCTCGAAGCGTAGCCGCGCAAGTCCCTGATCCCCTTTCCCGACTACGACCGGGTCGAAGCCGGCCGCCGCGAGATGCTTCGCCATCCCGTCCGCGATGACGGCGTCGTCCTCGACGATCAGGACCTTGGCCATACTCGTCTCTGATGGAGGATGCACGGGCCTACCAGGAACTGCGGGTCGGCTTCACCGCCGCAGTGTCCCACGAGCTGCGCACGCCGCTGGCGCGGCTTCTGGCCTTGCTCGAGTCGGCCTCGCTCCCGGATGCCGACCGCGACGCACTCCTTGCCCAGGCGCGGGATCAGGTCGAGGAGATGAGTGAGCTTGTGGACGACGTCCTCTTCCTCTCCGAGCTCGAGAGCGGTCGGGAGGTTGTCGCGCTCGGCTCGACTCCGGCGCTGCCGGTATTGGAGGAGGTCCGCGACCGACTCGCCAACAGGGCGGAGAACGCGGACGTCACGATTCGAATCGAAGCTCCCGGAGACGTCGAGCTGCCGCTCCGCCGGCGAATGCTGCAGATCGTGGTGGAGAACCTCGCCGAGAACTCCATTCGCTACGCAGGACCGGGATCCACGTTGACGATCTTGGCGCGGGAGGGCGTGCTCGAAGCGGCCGATGACGGGCGGGGAGTGGAGGAGGACGAGCTGCCGCGGCTCTTCGAGCGTTTCTACCGCAGCGACCGAGCCCGCGCCTCGAGGGGCACGGGCCTCGGTCTCGCGATCGTGAAGCACGTGGTCACCGCCGCCGGGGGCGAGGTGGAGGTGACCGGCGGTCCTGGTCACGGCCTCACTGTGCGGTGCACGTTCTCTATGAGTGCACCGAGTTGAGCGTCTTGATCGATGCCTTCAGCACCACGTTCGGTAGCGGCGAGAAGAGCAGCTTCGGCCCTGAGGCCTGACCCTTCGTCACCGCCCAGCGCACGAGCTGCTTCAGCTCTTTCGCCTTCGGACTGCTCGTGGGGAGGATGACGTAAGTGAATGTGCAGATCGGGTAGGCGAGCGGCTGACGCTTCGAGGGGTTGACGATCGAGATGCCGGTGTTGTTCGGCGCTACGCGGAGGATCGTTGCCCCCGCTGCCGCGATCGCGCGCAGGCCCGGCAGCTGGAAGACACCGGCGCGGTTCTTGACCGCTGCGATCTTGAAGTGGCTCTTGAGGGAGTAGGCGACGTCGACGTACGTGATGCCGCCGTTCGTTTGACTGAGCGTTGCGGCGACTCCAGAGCTTCCGCGTGCACCCACGCCGGTGGGCCAGTTGACTGCGACGCCCTTGCCGAATCCGCTCTTCCACTGCGTGCTGACGCTGTTCAGGTACTCGGTGAGGTTGTAGGTCGTGCCGCTGTTGTCACTCCGGTGGATCACCGTGATGGCGAGGTCCGGCAGCGACTTGCCCTTGTTGAGCTTCTTCAGCGCCGGATCGTTCCACCTCTTGATCCTCCCGAGGAAGATGCCCGCCACAGCGGGGCCGTCGAGCTTGATGTGGTCGGGTAGCCCGTCGCCGCGGTAGGCGAGCGATGTCGCCGACAGAGCCCAGGGAATCTGGACGCAGCCCTTGCAGGCGGCGAACTGATCGGGAGTGAGCGGCGCGTCGCTCGCGCCAAAGTCGACAGTGCGGTTCGTGATCGCGTTGATGCCGCCACCCGAGCCGATCGGTCCGTACGTCACCTTGACGCCGTACGCGGCGTCGACCTTCGGAATCCAGGCCGACACGAGCGGAGCGACGAACGAGCTCCCAGCCCCGGTCAAAGATCCTGCAGAAGCTTTGGCTCCCGCTCCGGTGGTGAGGACGAGTGCCGCGCCGATCGCGGCGAGGACGGCCGGTGTCCTGCGAGTCAAGATTGCTCCTCTCGTTTGGTTCACGTCACCGCGAGCGTGCCTGCCTTCCTCCCACCGGTGGGCAGAACGGTGGTTGCGGTCTGGTGACAAGGTGGTGAACGGCGGCCGCGAGAGCTCGAACGGTCAGTAGGCTCGCGCGCTGGTGAGCGCCGCTCCGACGACGAGCCCGTTGCAGGCCCGCCGCCGCGACCGGTTGCGCGGTCGTCTAGGCGATCTCGCTCTCCACGGCATCACCATGGCCGCGGGTCTCGCGTGCCTGCTTCTCGTCGGCGCGATCGTCTGGAAGATCCTCGAGCTGTCGGGCGACTCGTTTCACCGCTTCGGGCTCGGCTTCGTCACCGCACGAGGCTGGGACCCCGTCAAGCACGTCTTCGGCGCGCTCCCCTTCATCTACGGGACCGCGGTGAGCTCGCTGGTTGCGCTGGTTCTGGCGACGCCGCTTGCGATCGCGATCGGTCTTTACCTCAGTGAACTGGCGCCGCGCGGCGTGCGCGGCGTCGTTGGGTCGCTCGTCGAGCTGCTTGCCGCGATCCCGAGCGTCGTGCTTGGACTGTGGGGCATCCTCGTGCTCGGGCCCTTCCTTGCCCACCACGTCGAGCCGTGGCTGCACAGCACCCTCGGCTTCATCCCGCTCTTCGGCGATCCCCAGCAGACCGGCCAGGGTCTCTTCACGGCGGCGGTGATCCTCACCATCATGATCGTTCCGATCGTCGCGTCGATCAGTCGCGAGCTGTTCCTGGGTGTGCCGCGGGAGCTCGAGGAAGGGGCGCTCGCACTCGGGACAACACGCTGGGAGATGGTGCGCGGCGTGATCCTGCCTGCCACGCGGTCGGGGATTGCGGCAGCAGTGATCCTCGGGCTCGGCCGCGCGGTCGGCGAGGCGATCGCGGTCACACAGGTGATCGGTGGCGGCACTCGGATCGGGTGGTCGCTCTTTCCGCCCGCGGATACGCTCGCGAGCAAGATCGCATCCAGCTACCAGGGCGCAGGCTCGGGGCTCGAGACCTCGTCCCTGCTCTACCTGGCCGCGATCCTGCTCGTCCTCGGCCTGATCGCCAACCTGATCGCCCAGGTGATCGTGCACCGTTTCGATCCGTTGCGAGGAGCGCGAGCGTGAGCGTGAGCCGGTATCGCCGTCGGCGGCTCGTCAATCGCGCCATGGAAGTCGTCGCGAGCGCGGCCGCTCTCGTCGCCGTCGCGGTGCTCGCGATCGTGGTGATATCCGTTGCGCGCCGTGGCGCCGGAGCAGTGAGCTGGGACTTCTTCACGAAACCGCAGGCGCTGTTCGGGCAGCCGGGCGGCGGCATTGCGAATGCGTTGGTCGGGACTGCATTGCTCGTTCTGCTCGCGACCTTGATGGCGCTGCCCGTCGGTGTGCTTACCGCGATCTACCTGACCGAGTTCGCACCGCGTCGCCTGACCGTCCCCATTCAGGTCGTCATCGACGTGCTGGCGGGCCTCCCGACGATCGTGATCGGGATCTTTGTCTACGCACTGCTGGTGATCGGACACACACAGAGCGGCTACGCCGGCGCGTTCGCGCTGGCGGTGATCATGCTGCCTCTGATTGCGCGCGCTACGCAGGAGGTGCTGCTCCTGGTGCCTTCGACGCTGAGGGAGGCGAGTCTCGCGCTCGGTGTCCGCCGGTGGCGCACGGTGCTCGGCGTGATCTTGCCGTCGAGCGTCGGCGGCATTCTCACGGGAACGGTCCTCGCGGTCGCGCGTGCTGCGGGCGAGACCGCACCGCTGCTCTTTACGAGCTCGATCTTCGCGAACAGCGTGCAGACGGACGTGACGAAGGCCCTCCCGAACATTCCTGTGCTGATCTTCACCTACTCCGAGCAGCCCGATCCGGCGTTGCACGAGCAGGCATGGGCCGCCGCGTTGGTGCTGATGGCCTTCGTGCTCCTTGCGAGCCTGGCCGCGAGGACACTGCTTGCTCGCAGCCGCAGAAAGCTGGCCCCGTGACCGGGAGCTTTACGATTGCCCCCGTGATCGACGTCGCCCAGGTGCGGAAGGACCCTGAGCCCAACCAGCGTGAGGTCGTCTTCGACATCCATGACCTGACTGTCAACTACGCACGATTGACTGCGATCAGCGGCGTCGATCTCCAGATCTACCGGAACGTCATTACGGCGATCATCGGTCCATCGGGGTGCGGGAAGAGCACGTTCATCCGCTGTCTCAACCGCATGAACGATCTGGTCCCCGGCGCCCGGATCGACGGGCAGATCCTGTACCAGGGCGCAGATCTCTATGCCTCGGAAGTCGATCCCGTGGAGGTGCGGCGGCGCATCGGGATGGTCTTCCAGAAGGCCAACCCGTTCCCGAAGTCGATCTACGACAACGTTGGCTGGGGACCGCGCGTGCTGGGCATGCGCGCGGACCTCGACGAGCGCGTCGAGAAGGCGCTGCGCAGCGCGGCTCTGTGGGACGAGGTCAAGGACCGATTGAAGAAGAACGCACTCTCCCTGTCGGGCGGCCAGCAGCAGCGGCTCTGCATCGCGCGGGCCATCGCTGTCGAGCCCGAGGTGCTGCTGTTGGACGAGCCCGCGTCGGCGCTCGACCCGATTGCGACGTCTGCAATCGAAGAGTTGATGCACGAGCTGAAGCGGGACTACACGCTGGTGATCGTGACGCACAACATGCAGCAGGCGGCGCGGGTCGCAGACCTAACTGCCTTCTTTAGCCTCGAGGTCGACGAAGACCGGCGAAGCGGTGTGCTCGTCGAGTACGACTCGACGAACAAGATCTTCACCAACCCAGCCGACAAGCGCACGGAGGACTACGTCACCGGAAGATTCGGATGAGGACGACATTTCAGGAAGAGCTCAACCTCCTCGAGGCGACGTTGCAGGAGGAGGGTCAGCTGGTGCTGCGCGCCTTGCGCGGTGCGATCAAGGCCCTCGAGCAGCGCGACGAGGAGCTCGCCGACGAGGTGATCGCATTCGACGACGACGTCGACCAGCGCTACGTGTGGATAGAAGAGCGCATACAGCTGCTGCTTGCGCGTCAGACGCCGGTCGCAAGCGATCTGCGCCTCGTCCTCGCGATCCTCCACGTGAACCTCCACCTCGAGCGCATGGCCGACTACTGCGTGACGATCGCAAAGCTCTCGAAGCTCGTCCCGGAGGTGGATCCGGGCCCGCGCTTCGTCGAAGGCTTCGAGGAGATGGGCTCCCGCTGCGAGGAGATGATCCGGGTAGCGCTGGACTCGTTCGGGGACAGAGATCTGGCAGGCGCCGAGTCTCTTGTTGATCTCGACGAGCTCATCGACCGTGCGAACCGGCGGGTCGTCGAGCGTATCCTGGAGCTCGGCGGGGACCCCGAGATGCGGGAGTACGGACTCCGCATGGTCGTCGTCTCCCGGGCCCTCGAGCGCATTGGCGACCACGCCGTCGACATCGGCGAACAGACCGCTTACCTCCTGACGGCGGAGTTTCGCGAGTTCACTGACGCCTCGCACCCCAGCCCGCGCGAAGCCTGACAAACTCCCGCCGTCAACTCCGGAGAGGAGCGCCGTGGCTCGCATCTCGCTGGTCCCGCAGAACAAACAATTCTTTCGGCTCCTCGAGCACGCGTCCGACAACGCGGTAGGTATCTCGCGACAACTCGTCCAGCTCCTTGACGCGTTCCCGTCGAACGGAACGAACCTGAGGGAGATCAAAGAGCTGGAGCACGAGGGCGACCGCCTGACACGCGAGGTCGTCGACCTCCTCAACCGCACGTTCGTGACGCCGTTCGACCGTGACGACATCTATCTGCTGGCCGGTGCGATCGACGACGTCTGCGATCACGTCGACGAGGCCGCAGGGAATATCGTCGGGTACGGAGTCGAGCAGATCCGGCCCAAGGCGAAGGAGCAGGCGCAGGTGATCCTGCGAAGCGCCGAGAAGCTGCACGAAGCGGTTAGCCGACTGGAGGGATTCAAGGACTCGAGCAGCCAACTGCACGCGCTCCGCGATCTCGAGGACGAGGGGGACCGCCTCAACCGCGCTGCGGTCTCCGAGCTGTTCACCTCCGGCGAGGATCCCATCGGGATCATCCGCTGGAAGGACATCCACGAACAGCTCGAGGAAGCTGTGGACGCGTGCGAGAACGCCGCGGACGTGCTCGAGGCAATTCTCGTGAAGAACCGCTAGGCCGTCCAGGCATGAACGACGTCCTGCTCGTCGTCGTGATCGTCGTCGCGCTCGGCTTCGACTTCACGAACGGGTTCCACGACACGGCAAACGCGGTCGCGACCTCGGTGTCGACGCGTGCGCTCACTCCGCGGATGGCCGTTCTGATCGCGTCGGTGGCGAACCTCGCCGGAGCATTCGTCACGACTGCGGTTGCGAAGACCGTGGGGAAGGACATCGTCGCCTCCGAGCTCATCACTACGAAGACCGTGCTCGCCGCCCTTTTGGGCGCGATCGTGTGGAACCTGCTCACCTGGTGGTTCGGTCTTCCGTCCAGTTCGTCGCACGCACTGATCGGCGGCCTGGTCGGGGCTGCCCTCGCGCAGTCCGGCGAAAAGGGAGTGCTGTGGCACGGGCTTGCCCACAAGGTGGCGATCCCGGCGCTCATTGCGCCGGTGCTCGCGTTTGCCGGAGCCTTCCTCCTCTTACTTGTCATCTACTGGGTGTTCCGCCGCATCACACGAGGTGTCGCGAACCGCGGCTTCCGGTTGGGCCAGCTCGTGTCGAGCACGTTCATGGCGTTCACCCACGGGGCGAACGACGCGCAAAAGACGATGGGCGTGATCGCTCTCGCGCTATTTGCGAACGGCAACCTGAAGGAGTTCGAAATCCCGACGTGGGTGAAGATCGCCGCAGGGTTCTCGATCGCAGCCGGCACCTACGTGGGTGGGTGGCGGATCATGCGCACCCTGGGCCAGCGTCTCTACAAGATGGAGCCGGAGAGCGGCTTCGCGGCCCAGGCCGCAGCCGGGGCGACGATCTATGCCGCGACGAAGTATGGCTATCCGCTGTCGACGACGCACGTGATCTCCGGCGCGGTCCTCGGAGCCGGTTCGACGCAACGGCTCTCGGCCGTGCGCTGGGGAGTCGCCGGCAACATCGTGGTTGCATGGGTCCTGACCATTCCCGCTGCAGCGGGCGTGGCGGCGCTCCTCTACTGGCCGATCCAGGCGATCTTCTGAGCCACCGGAGTGGCTCGGGGGAGTCACCGCACCCGGCTCACCAGGTTTTTCGTTGTATCTCGACGGAAACAATCACGCAGGTCGACAATCGAAAGTCCCCGAAGGGAGGCGTCAAACCGCATGAGCATTCTCTGGATCATCCTGATCGTGATTCTCGTGCTCGCGCTGCTCGGCTTCTTCTCGCGCGGGCGCTGGTAGGCATCTAGGACCGTCGAGAGCTCGAAATGGGCCGCCCGGCACTTGCCGGGCGGCCCTTGTTGTGGCGATCATGGCTAGGTGGATTCCGCCGCCGCTTTCCTGACGCAGTTCGAAGAGAGGAACACGTCCACCGTGCCCCGGCTGGGCGGAATGGCGCGTGCCAACGGCGTGGTCATGGTCAGCGAGCGCTATTGGGCCTTCGCAGGGATCGATGGAACCCTGAGGGAAGGCCGGATGCCGGTGGCGCCGCGCTCGCTGCGCGCGATTCCACTCGCGCGTGGGCTGGTGCGTCTTTCAGGGTCGCTCTCGCCCCTTTTCAAGCGTGAGGGCGTTGCGCGCGGTCGCGAACGACTCTTCCTGATCGCGGCGATCACCGCTCCGCTGGTGCTCGCGTTTGCACCGAGCTGGCTGGGGCTCACTGCAGGTTTCGTCACGACCTTTGCTCTGCTCGGCTGGCTCTTGCGCGGCCGCACGCTCTACCTGCACGGTGCCGAGCACCGCGCAATCGCAGCGCTCGAGGAACGGCGTCTTCGGGAGACTTGGAACGGTCTTGCGCGGCCCTCGCGCTTCTCACTTCGCTGCGGCACCAATTTCGCGGCGCTGTTGCTGCCCGTGGCGATCTTCGGTGGCCGCTTCTGGCCGCTGCCCGCAACCGCAGTGACTCCGCTCGTCGTGTCGGTCCTCGCGTTGGCGCTCACGATGGAGGTCTGGCAGCTCGTTCAGAGCGTGCCTCGACTTGCCCGGGTCGTGCTTCTGCCGGGTCTCGGACTGCAGCGACTCACGACGCGTGAGCCGAGGCTCGACGAGACTCGTGTCGCGTTGACCGCGCTCGCTGCAGTTCTCCGTAGAGAACTCGCGCATCGGTAGCCGGCGGGGCGTGAACGCCCCGCACGAGAACAGCATCCAAGCGCACGGGCTCGTCCGCGAGTTCAAGAAGGGGCCGCGCGCCGTCGACGGCATCGACCTGCACGTCGACCCCGGTGAGATCTACGGCTTCCTCGGTCCGAACGGAGCCGGGAAGTCCACCACCGTCCACATGCTGACGACGCTGCTGCCGCCTACAGCCGGTACCGCGACCGTCGCGGGCTACGACGTCGTCAAGGAGGGGCCGCAGGTCCGCAAGGTGATCGGTGCAGCCTTGCAGGAGGCCGCGCTCGATCCGTTTCTGACGGGGCGCGAGCATCTGAGGCTGCAGACCACGATGCACGGGATCATCGGCGAGGAGCGCCGCAAGCGCAGCGAGGAGCTGCTCATTCGGGTCGGGTTGGCCGAGGCGGCGGACCGCAAGGTGAACGGCTACTCAGGGGGTATGAAGCGGCGGCTCGACCTCGCGCTCGTGCACCGGCCGCGCGTCCTTTTCCTCGACGAGCCGACGACCAGCTCGACGTTCAGTGATGCAGATGCCGGTCTTCCTGCTCCTCTTCTTTGCTCCGGTGTACGTCCCGCTCGATCTGCTTCAGGGCTGGATCCACGCTGTCGCTTCCGTGAATCCGATCACGGCGCTACTCGAGGCCGGTCGGGGCTTCATCTCCGGCAGGCCGGAGCTGGCCGTGGCGGCGTTCGCGATCGCCGCCGGGCTGATCGTCGGATTCGCCGCCTGGGCAGTTCGGGGCCTCAGAAGTGCGGAAGCGGCAGGCTGAGGCGCACGTGAAGAGTTCGGAGGGGGTTGTTCGCCTAGCGCCGGGTGAAGACGGCCGCGCGGGCAAAGCCCACACGGCCTCTATGCGGCGCCGCCTGGTCGGCGCCTGGTTGAACGCATAATGTCCTGCTAATGGAGCCCGAAGCCTGGCCCACTCCACAGACGCCGCCGCGCGAGCCGCTTCCGCGCGTCGAGGATCTGCCCGTCGCCGAACAGGGCTACGAGCAGGAGAGTGTCAAGGCTGCCTTCGATTCCTTCTACCGTCACGCAGCCCAGATCGACGCGGCCTTGCGCACGCTCGAGTCGGTGGATTCGTTCCACCGGCACGCCGCGTCCCTGCGCGCTGACCTGCGCGCCCTGCGTTCTGCCGGCTGGACGCAGCAGTCGTGGACGCAGCCCCAGTCCTATGGCTACGGCATGCGCGCGCCGCGCGAGGGAGTTCCGCCTGCCGTCTGGCGCATCAGCGGCGAGGTCGCGTTCCTGGTTGCCGTCGCTGTCGCGTTGGGTGTGGCGAAGCTGTCGTGGTGGGCGATCGTGCTCGCCATGGCGGGCGCGTTCGCGATTGTCTGCCTCATCGAGTGGCTCGCAGGGCGCGAGCAGCAGTCGTTCGTGCGTCCTGCGGCGATGGCCCCCACGCATCCTGTGGTCGAAGCCCAGCGGGCGGAAGAAACGGACGAGCACGACTCGCTGGGGTGGACAGCTTTCGGGGAGGCGCAGGAACCCTCGGACGCGATGACGATCATCGGGGCCCCGTCGCGGGACGAGGAACCGATCGTCGAGACCGCGCCGGAGCCCGAGCCGGAGCCTCCGCCTGAGGAGCCGGAGTTGCCACTCGCTGCTGAGGTGGACGCCGATACTGACGCGCCCGCGTCCCGTGGCTGGTGGCGCCGCCGCCAGGAGGGCGACGAGACCGGCTCCGACCAGGAGCCGCCGCGGCACGTTCGCGTGCTCCCCGCCGCCGAAGAGCCGGCGCGCGCGGACCCCTGGGAGGCCGGCTTCGACAGTCCCTGGTCCCTTGAGGAGAGCGAAGAGCCCGCTCCAGCTGAGGACGAGGCACCGCGCGGCTTCAGACGTCGCTAAACAGCTCTTTCGTCCGGCGCCGTTCCTGCCGATAGGACTCCAATGCGGAAACGTCCGATCGGCCAGATTCTGGTCGAGAAGAACGAGATTTCAGAAGCCGAGCTCGCGGCCGCGCTCGCGGAGCAGGAGCGGACCGGGTTGCGCCTGGGCCAGATCCTGATCGAAACCGGTCGGATCTCCTGGCTCGCGCTTGCACGTGCGATCGCGGAACAGGTGCTCGACATCGAGGACGTACAGCCCGAGCCGACGCCGCCGCACGCGGCACCCGCGGTACCTGCGGTGCCTGCCGTTCCGGCGCCACCGCCTCCGGTCCCTGTTCCTGCAGCGGTAGTGGCATGGTCAGCCGTGCCTACACCGGTAGACCCTCCACCTCTGCCGCCTGCTCCGGTCGCCGTAGCGGCGCCAGTACCGGCACCCGCGCCGACGCCCGTTGCGCCGGAGCTGATCCATGATCCGGAGATCAAGCTGCACAGCGTCGAGGCGCTCCTCAAGGAACGCCAGCGCGCGTTCATCGAGCTTGTCACGACGACGGAGACGCTTCGCATGAAGGTCGCCCACCTCGAAGAGATCATCGACGAGCGCGACCGTGAGCTGACCAAGTTGCGCGTCATGCGCGCCAGCTGAGTACTACGGCACTAAGGCTGAGCCGCAACAGCCTCGGACGTCCCGAGGACTCTCCCGCTTCGGTCGATCGCCTTCACCGCGTAGAACGCTGCTGACTTCTTCAGGCGGATCGGAGTCTCGAAGCCGTTTTTCGCCACCGTCTGCACTTGCTTCAGTTGGCCGGCCGCAGGGCCGGCAAGCACCTGCCAGCGCACCACGTCGGTTGCGCCGTTCCAGCTCGCGTACGCGGCATCTCCTGCGACGACGACCACGGGCCGGTCCGTCGGATGCCCGCGCCAGGCGAAGCGGTAGCCGCGATACGTGTCCGCATCTTTGCCAGGAGGCTTGCCGTTGCCGAAGTACGCGTCGAAGAGCAGTGTGCCGCCTCGTGAGAGCTCGCTCACGTACGGCTGCGCACCCCAGCCGACGAAGATGTTGCCGTTCGGCAGGAACTGCGCGTTCCCCTCGAACGGCGCGAGTAATCGTTGCGGATGGTGGTAGCTCCGCACGAGGGTCGCCTTCTTGGTGCCGGTGTTCGCTCGCACGACGAGGACACGCGAGAACTTCTCGACGGGCGGAGCTGCGCCGTTGTCGAAGATGGTGATCGTCCCGTCCGCCTGGCGCCGCGCGTCGTGCTGCCAGGCGAATTTCACTCCGGCGCCCAGCTTGAAGTCGCTTTTCTTGCCGCCGAGCCGCCAGAGCACCTTCTTCGTCTTGCGATCGATCTCGTAGACCGCGTGTGTGTTGCGCGCGGAGACGAGGAAGTTGCCGTTCGGCTCGACCTCGATCGAGTTGACGTGGAAGTAGTCGAAGGGCGGGGCCTTCGCGCCGGCCTTCGCCTTCGGCGGCGGCGCATACGACTCTCCGATCGCAACCTGGGGATAGCTGTGCCACTCGAAGAGGACGCGGCCCGTCTGGATGTCGACCTCCTGCAAGATCCCGTCCCAGATCTTGCCCTCCTTCGGGCCGCCGACCGAGGAAAGGTCGACGGGCAACCGGTGGTACACCGTGAAGAGGGCCGTGTTGTTCTTGGTGATCAGGAACTCGTGCACGTCGCCGACCAGCCCGTTCCCTGCGCGTACCTCTGCAGTCGGGCGATACGAGGTGTCGTAGATGACGAACCAGCCGTCACCGACCCCGACGTTGGAGACCTTGCCCCGCCACCAGGTGAGCACGGGCTTGCCGCGGTATTGCTGGACGCGGAAATCCGTGACTCCGCGCGTGTTCAAGGGCTTGAACCAGACCACCTCGCCGCGGTTGTCCATGATCATGGGGCCGGCCTGGGCAACGACCATCTTCGGCGCGATGAAGACGTAGCCGGGCGCAGTGTTGTGCGCCGCAGTGCGGATCTGCACCAGCGGCGGCTTGAGGTCGGGGCGCGAGTGGTAGGTGCGCGACGGCGGTGGTGGCGCCGCCGCTTTGGTGGTCGTGCCCGCCTGAACGGCGCTCTTCTTCTTGGAGTGACCGCAGCCTGCCAGCAGCAGCGTCAGCGCGACGAATGCGAAGAGTGCCCGCCTCACGCGCGAGAGCATACGGCGTCAACCCAGATTCACGGCAGTTGACCGTGCGAGAGCCCGCTCGCGCCGGTCGAGTGCGCGCACTGCGATCCAGCCGGCACTGTCGATTCCGAGTGGGATCCGCGTCTCGAACCCGGTCTTGGCTACAACACGGATCGGGCGGAGGTCGGTCTTGCGCGGGCCCTGAAGAAGCTGCCAGCTCAGCACCTCCGTCGCGCCGTTCCAGCTGACATAGACGTTTCGGCCGCGCACGGCGACAGCGAATGCCTGCCGGCGGGGGCGGCCGATCCAGGGAAGCCGATACGCGCGGTACGAATCCACGCGCCCTCGTCCGAAGCGACCGTCGAAGAGGATCGTCCCCCGCGGCCCGAACTCGGTGAATTGCGGCCGGTGGCCCCAGCCGACGAAGTAGTTGCCCCCGGGAAGCCGCTGCATGTTTGCCTGGTCGACTGCGACGATCGGCGGCCGATGGACGAAGCTGCGGACTACGGTGGCGTGCATCCGCTTCATGTCCAGGTGGAGGACAAGTCCCCGCGACTGCTTGCGAACCTGTGGTCCGGCGGAGTTGTCGAAGAGCGTCAGAGCGCCGTCCGGCCGGCGACGGGCGTCGTGTTGCCAGGCAAACCGCACATCGCGTCCGAGCGTGAAGTCGCTTCGTTTGCCGCCGAGCCGCCAGAGGATCTTCCCTGTTCGACGGCTGATCTTGTAGATCGTATGGGTGTTGCGGGCAGACACGAGCAGGTTGCCGTCGTGATCGATCTCGATCGAGTTGACGTGGAAGTAGTCGAAGATCCGCCCTGGATCCCGGGGCAGGCGGTAGTACGACTCCACGAGCTGGACGTGATCGATGCTGTGCCACTCGAAGAGCACGCGGCCGGTCTGGATGTCCAACTCCTGGATACCGCCGTCGAGAACTCTCCGCCCCTTCACACGAACCTGGCGCGAGATGGTCATCAGGGCGGTGTTTCGAGGCGTGATCTTGAACTCGTGGATGTCGCCGAGCATCCCGTTCCCCGGTTGCACGTGTGTGACCAGGTGGTAGGAGTCGTCGTAGATGGAATAGCCGCTCTCCCCGCTGCCTTTGTCCGGCCGGCCGTGCCACCACGTCAGGACGGGCCGTCCGCGGTATCGCTGCGCGCGGAAGTCGGTCACCGCGTGTGTGCCGAGCGGCAGGAACCAGACGACCCGACCGCGGTTGTCGAGGATGAGCGGTCCCGCCTGGGCCACCTCTTTCTTCGGCGCGATGAAGATGTAACCGGGCGCCGTGCGCTTCGTGTGCTTCAGGATCTCGACGGTCGGCGGCTTCAGATCGGGGCGTGATTGGTACCGATGGGTCGGCGCCTCGGCCCGAGCATCATTCGTTGACGTCCCCGAAAGCACGAGGAGGGCACACGCGGCGGCGACGACGAGCGTGCGCAGCGCGCGAGCGAGCCGAAGGCGAGCGACGGTCATGCCTGCTGTCGCACCGTGGGATTCGCCGCCGGGCGCGCGATCAGCAGGACCGGCGCGGCCACGATCGCCGTCGCCCCGATCGCGAGCGCGCCCACGCCGATTGCGTCGAGGGCATAGCCGCCGAGCAGAGCAAGGCCGGCGCCGAAGAGCGCGCCGAGCAGGTCGTTGAAGCCGAGCAGCTTGCCTCGCTCGGCCGGGCTCGTGCGATCTGCGAGCTGAGCGGTTGCGGCGACGAAGGAGAAGTTCCACCCGAGGCCGAGCCCGAGCAGCAGCACTGCAGTCGCGAAGACGCTGGAGACCCAGAGCAGTCCAATCGTCGAAATCGCCATCACGACGAGCCCGATCTGCAGCGCCGGCACACGTCCGACACGGTCGATCAAGGCCCCGATCACGAGGACGAGCGCATACATCCCGAAGACGTGTGCGCCGATGATCGGGAAGACGGAGTCCTGACTGTGGTGGTGATGCTCCACGACGACGTAGCCGGTTAGGTTCATCACCGAGACCATTACCCCGAAACTGGCGAGCGCGGCGAGCATCGCGGGTCGAACGCCGGGACGGCGCACGAGCTCGCCGAGCGGAGCGGCGGCCTCCGTCGGCACGTCGTCGCGGCTCCCGATCAGCTCGGCGATGCGCTTCGGATCGGGCCGGACGAACTGGACGAGCCCGAGTGCGACCAGTGCGAGCCCTCCCGCGGCCAGCCAGGGGACGGTCAGTGCATCGGCCTTCACCTCCTTTCCCGCGAAGAGTGGGCCGAAGACGGTCGGCCCGAGGATCGCGCCGAAGACCGATCCGAACAAGACATACGAGATTCCGCGCGCACGCCGCGCCGGCGGATACATGTCGCCCGCGGCCGTGCGGATGAGGAGCGCGATGCCGCTCGACGCGCCCACGAGCGCGAAGCCGGCGATCACCGCGACCGTCGAGTCAGTGCGCGTTGCGAGAGCCGTGAGCGCGCACCCGCTCGCGCCGAGGGCGAAGCCGGCCGTCATCACGGGCGTGCGGCCGACGCGGTCCATCAGGCGGCCGGCCGGCACTGCCGTCAACCCCGAGGACGTCAGGAAGATCGCCGGGCCCAGACCGAGCAGTCCTCTCACTCCGGTGACGAGCACGAAGGTCAGCGACGAAACCGCGGCGGTCAACTGGAGGACGGCGGAGTTGACCGCCATCGTGGCCGAGAGGATCACCGTATTGCGCCGGATCGGCAGGTCCGGCGGGGATCCGCTCGCCACGGCCTCATTCAATCAGCACGGCGCCGCCCAATGACTAGTTGAATTTCGTTCTCGCGATCATCCGGCCGCACAGTCGAAGCTACGATCAACGTATGACCATCCTGGTGAGACGCTTCGAGGTGGAGCACGCCGGCTGCCCGTCTTGTGCTGAGCGTGTCCAGGATGCGCTGACATCTCTGGGGACCGTCGACACGATCGCAATCGACGAAGAAGCCGATAGAGCGGTCGTCTCGTTGAAAATCGATAAGGCAGTAGATGAGGAGGCAGTCAACGCGGCACTTGCCGCGGCTTCGGCTGGTGCAGGCCACGAGTACCGTGTTCGAGCTGGTTCCTGGGCTGAATCGATGTGACCGGCGATGGGCTGCGGTGCCGCTTCACCTTGTTGCTAGTGGCCGGCCTGGAACCCGCACTCAACGAGCCAGTGGATTTGCGAGCTCGCCTCGTCAGCGCAAGCTCTTGACACGTACGCGTTCGCCAGGACTGAGACAGGGGTCGTTCATCATGCTGTGGTCGTGCCGGATGGTGATCCGGCTGCCTGGCGCAAGCCGAAGGATGTTGGAGCAGTGCGATATGCCGTTGCGGTCGGCGGCACAACCCGTGTCGGTCAGGATGGTGCCAGTCGTCGCTCGCGCCGGCATGCGACCCTTGATCAGATAGACGAGCTCGCGGCCACCGATGCCGTTCACGCAAGTACGTGGTCGCCGCAGACAGTCGCGCGCACGGACGAACGTCGTCTGCGGCAGCGTTCGCCCTGACTTCGCGATGTACACCGTCCGGACACTCGGCTCGGGCTGCGATAGAGCAGGAACGGCCGCCAGCGTGGCGATGACCGCTCCTGCGCCCAGCACGCCAAGCAGTCGCACTCGGCGCGTCAAGCGACCGTCACCAGCAGCCGCAAGTTGTTGTCCGGGCCCGTCGTCTTCACGTCCATCCGGCCGCCGGACATCTCGACCGTCTTGGTGCCGAGGCGGTACACGCCCTTCTTCATGAACGCGAGCGTCATCCCGTGGCTCGTCATCATCGGCCCGCCCATCCGCAGAGGCATCGGGCCGGCGAGTTCCATCATCTGGTGGGCATCGACGTCCTGATCGAGGATCGACAGCCTCTGCCCCGGCTTGAGATGCAGCCGCATCATCGCCCCGGTCGTCTGGCCGTCTGACCAGACGTGGCAGCCCTTCTGCACGTGCTGAATGGTTAGCTTCTGCGTCGCCAGCGAGGCGGGGGTCACCGTGCCGGAGCTCATGGCACTCATCCCACCGCTCATCTGAGGCATCGCCAGTTTCTGCGCGCTCGCCTGCTTGGCGGTCACGCTATTCGTCGCGAAGACGAGCGCGACCACGAGGCCGGTCCCGGCGAGTAATCCTGTCAGTGCGATAAAGAGATTGCGCATCCCAGCTCACCTCCTTTTGTCGTGCTGGGTGCTTTCAGCTTGTCGCGGCGCCGCGTGTGGCGCATCCGGCCGAAATACGGCATTGGCCCGCGGGTTTGCCGCAGAGATGACCGGCCTCGAGGCGGGTGCTGACAGGTCAGTAATTACCCGTGTGGGGTATGCGGCTTTGCGCCGATAGCGGGCGCCGTCGCTGGGGCGAGACTCAGCTCAAAAGTCGAGAGAAAGGAGAAGTCATGCACACCTGGATGGACGGCTGGGACTGGTTCTGGATGACGCTGATGATGGGCTCTTGGCTCGTCGTTCTCGGCGCGGTCATCTACATCGCGGTCCGGCTCGCACAACGGCCGCCGACGAAGCCGAGGGCCGACTCAACGAAATGACTGGCGCCGGCGGCCACTTCGCGCCTGCCGGCGTTCGCCCGAGCCTCAGCGCACGCGGCGCGAGCCGTCGCAGACGGTGGTGCGAACCACTTTTTGCGTTGTCCCCCGGGCGAAGATGCGCCAGCGTTCGCCGCGCTTGACGATGATGCTGACGGATGTGACGGTGCCGGTTCCGTCGGCGCGTCGGATGTTTCCAGTGTTCACGCGGACGACCTGCGGCCCGCGGCCCTTGAGATAGCGAATGACGCGGAAGCGTTGGATCCCTGTCGCGGTCGGCCCCTCGAGCGCGACCCCGTCGAAGATCACCTGAGCTCGAGCGCGCTGTTCTGCGGGGGTCATCGGCACGCAGGAGGCATACGCCGTCGCCGAGATCGCGACGGCCATGAGGACGAGGGCAGCTATTGAGAACGAGATCCGCTTCATCAGTCCTTTCTACGTCACCGAGTGCCGCGAGGGTCACATCGTGATGTGTGTCAGGTACAGACGGATACCACGGAACGCCGCAATCCAAAGCGATATAGACTTGGATTTTTTGGTCAGTCGAACTGCGTTAAACTCCCACGCCTATTCAGCGGGTACTGCCCGCTAGGCAAGCGAACAGGGGGAGGCGTTACATGTGGAACCGACGCGCTTTCGCGCGGGTCGGGATGGCATTCGCGCTGCTGCTCATGACGGCCGGACTGGCGACGGCTGCATCCGGATCGCCGGACGGTGGCGTCGCCGTGGCGGATGGCGCCCGCGATGCCCAACAGCACGGAACGACCGCGGGCCATCTGAACCCGGAAGGGTCGAGCTCCAACGTTGCTCTAGTCAGCAAGCTGAAGTTGAAGAACGTCGTTCCTGAGAAGATCGCCGATGTCGGCGTCTTCAAGGGCTACGCGTACCTCGCTGCGTGGGGGGTCGTCACCTGCAAGTACAACGGGGTTCACGTCGTCGACGTGCGCAACCCGGCGAGCCCGAACGAAGTCGCCTTTATCGGCTCGAAGGAAGGCAGCTACCCAGGCGAGGGAGTCCAGGGGCTACACATCGACACGCCTGCATTCAACGGCGACATCCTGGTCACGAACAACGAGAAGTGCAAGGAGCCGGCCGGCTTCGGCGGTATGAACATCTACGACATCTCGAAGCCGTCCAGCCCGACGCCGCTCGTCGAGGGAATCGGTGACTCGACCGTTCCTGGCGCAGGCAAGAAGGACGCGCACGAGATCCACAGCGTCTTCGCCTGGGATGCCGGTTCGAAGGCGTACGCGGTGATCGTCGACAACGAGGAAGGCACGGATGTCGACATCATCGACATCACCGACCCGAAGAAGGCGTTCCTGCTTACCGAGTACGACCTGGACCAAAAGTTCCCCCAGATCCTCCAGGCTTCACCGCCGAACCTCACCGAGGTGTTCTTGCACGACATGGTCGTGAAGGAGATCGGCGGCAAGCAGGTCATGCTGCTTTCGTACTGGGACGCGGGATACGTGGCGATCGACGTCACGAATCCGACCGCGATCACCTACATCGGGGACACCGACTTCACGGACCCCGACCCGGAAGCGGCCGAAAGCGGCTTCATCGTGCCGCCGGAGGGCAACGGGCATGAGGCCGAGTTCACGAGGGACAACCAGTTCATAATCGGCGCCGACGAGGACTTCTCGCCGCTCGCGGTCGAGGGTCTCAACCTCGACGATGCAACGGAGATCACGGCCAGCCAGGGCAGCGGCACGAAGCTCTTGCTGGACAAGCAGGTCATCGAGGGCAGCTCGGTCTTCGTCGGCCGCGCGTGCACCGTCGATCCGGCCGTGCCCGCCGGCAACCCTGCTGCGACGGACATCGCGGTGGTCGAGCGCGGGCTCTGCACGTTCACGGAGAAGGTCGCGAACGTGATCGCGGCCGGAGGCTACGACGCGGTGCTGATCTTCAACCGTACCGGCACGGACGGCGGCTGCAACGACACCCTCGGCATGAGTGTCGTGGGCAACATCCCGACCTTCGGCGTCGCGCCGCGGGGCCAGGGCTTCGCCATCTTCGACCAGCCCTACGACAACGCGGCCTGTCTCGCCGGAACCGGCCCTCCGCGGCTCCTAGTGGAGATCGGCACGGTCGGCGACACCCTGCGGTTCACGGGGTCCTTCGATGGGTGGGGCTACGTCCCCCTCTACAGGAACGGGGCCGGGAAGCTGGCCGAGCTCGACACCTTCGCGATCCCGGAGGCGCACGATCAGGCCTTCGTCAGGGGCTTCGGCGACCTCTCGGTGCACGAGGTGGCGACCTCGGCCGTCCGGGACGACCGGGCCTACCTGTCCTACTACGCAGGCGGGTTCCGCGTTCGTCGGCAACGAACTGGCGGAGGTGGGCCACTTCATCGACGTGGGCGGCAACAACTTCTGGGGCGTGCAGGTGTTCCAGCACAACAACCAGGAGTACGTCGCGGCCAGCGACCGCGACTTCGGCCTCTACATTTTCCGTTACACCGGAAACTAAGGCCAGCGGAGGGGGCCGGCAAACAGGCGCCGGCCCCCTCTCGCGCGAGAGGTTACGAGGGCACCCGCCACTGCCGCAGCGGCCGAGTAAGAGGACCAACAGGCCCAGGCCGACGGCTGGCGGCAGCAGCGTGTCGGGGTCCTGCCCGCTGATCGCCTTCGCGGTGGCGCCGGGCAAGAGCCGCCCGCCGTTGCCGACGCCGGCGCTGTCGCCGACCAGCAGGTTCTCGAAGAACAGGAGCCAGGCCACGCGAGCGTGATCGCCGGTCTTGCGATGCTCGACATGGAAACGGGCACCCAGAGGTACGTTCTGCTTACGCTCATCGACCGGACAACCGGATGAAAAGCGTTCCCCTCCTGCTCCTCGCTTCCCTCGTGGCGCTCGCCGCCGGAGTGGGAGCGTGCTTGGTCGTCATCCTTCTAGCGGTTGACACGCTTGGCTGAGAAGCGGCTGGCGGCTCTCGTCGTCGTGATCGTGTGCCTCTGTGCGCCTTCAGCGGCGCGCGCGAACGGTGACCCGGCGAGCGACGATTTGCTGGCGCAGAACGTCTTTCTGCCGTTCACAGCCAAGATCGACCAGAACGAGGTCAAGCGGCTCGATGCCCTCTTGCGCGAGTCCCAGAAGGCCGACTTCCGGATCAGGGTGGCTCTGATCCTGAGCCCGTCCGATCTCGGCACGGCTTTCTCGCTCTTCCGCAAGCCGCAGAAGTATGCGGCGTTTCTCGGGCTCGAGCTCTCGTTCGTGTATCGCGACCGCCTGCTCGTCGTCATGCCGAACGGGTACGGGTATGCCGTCAACGCCGACCCCGATCCGAAGGCGAGCGCGGTGCTGAAAAAGCTCCCGGCTCCCGGCGCGAACGCAACGAAGGAGGTCCAGGCGGCGATTGTCGCAGTGCAGCGGCTGGCCGCCTCGGCGGGCCACCGGCTCGCAGCGCCGAAGGGCGGCGGTTCGGCCAATCGTGACCGAATCACGATCGCGGCCGCAGTGACGGCAGCAATTGCGCTGATCGCGGCCTTCGTGCTCTATCGGCACCGCGAACCGCCCGCCGACACCTAGACGACGTCCGGCGTTGCCGTACGCTTTGCCAGTGGCAATCTGCCCGAGCTGCGGCCAGGAGAACCCGCCGATTGCGAGGTTCTGCCTGGCCTGCGCGCAACCGCTCTCCGAGCGGTCGCAGGGGCTCTCCGAGGAACGGAAGGTCGTAACCGTCCTCTTCGCGGATCTCGTCGGCTTCACAGCGCGCGCGGAGCAACTCGACCCCGAGGACGTCCGGGCGATCCTGACGCCTTACTTCGCGCGAGTGCGCTCGGAGATCGAGGCATTCGGCGGCACCGTCGAGAAGTTCATCGGCGATGCGGTGATGGCGGTCTTCGGCGCGCCGGTGGCTCACGGCGACGACCCGGAACGTGCCGTCAGAGCCGCCCTCGCGATGTGCACTGCCGTCGACGAGCTGAATCAGAACGATCCCGAGCTCGAGCTGAAGGTCCGCATCGCGGTCAACACCGGGGAGGCTCTGGTGTCGCTCGCTGCGAGCGCTGCGCACGGCGAGGGGGCGGTCGCCGGTGACGTCGTCAACACTGCTTCGCGTCTGCAGGAGGCCGCTCCCGTCAACGGGATCCTCGTCGGTGAAGAGACGTACCGAGCGACGCGTTCGGTCATTCACTACGAAGACGCGGAACCAGTCGTCGCCAAAGGCAAGCAAGAGCCCGTACGTGTTTGGCGGGCCGTTGCCGCGTCTGCCGGCCCGGGAGAGCGCGCCGCCGGTCGCGTCCCCATGCTTGGTCGAGTGTCGGAGCTGGCCGTCCTGGGGCGAATCTGGGATCGCGTCGTCGACGAGCAACGACCTCAGCTCGTGACGCTCTTCGGTCCAGCGGGCATCGGCAAGACGCGGCTCGCAAGCGAGTTCGCGGAGCTTGCACGCGCCGGGGATGCGCACGTGATCGTGGGCAGATCTCTTCCCTACGGCGAAGTGCTTCCGTACGGTGCCTTCGCCACGCAGGTGAAGCAGGTGGCGAGGATCTTCGACACGGACGAAGCGGGGGTTGCCTGCAACAAGCTCGACCAGGCGGTTGCAGAGCTGCTCGACGGGGAGACCGCTGAGGTCTCTTCGCACATCGCAATGCTGATCGGCTTGGGGAGCGAAGGCGGCGTCGGCGACCGCCAAACTCTCTTCTTCTCCGCCCGTCGCCTGGTCGAGGCGCTTGCGAACGAGCGACCGACGGTGCTCGTCTTCGAGGACATTCACTGGGCAGACGCAGGCATGCTGGACCTCCTAGAGGTGCTGGCCTCGCGCGTCCGTGACGTTCCGCTCCTCCTGGTCGCCCTGGCCCGTCCCGACTTGCTCGAGCTCCGGCCGGCCTGGGGAGGAGGCTTGCCCGGGTATACGGCTCTTCCTGTCGAGCCCCTGGGTGAAGAGGACGCGAGGGAGCTTGCCGCTCAGGTGTTGAGGCAGATGCAAAAGGGCGGTGAAGAATCCGCCGAGATCGGCGTCGTAGGTGAAGGAAACCCTCTCTTCATCGAGGAGCTCGCGGCCTCGGTGGCCGAGGACGCGGCGGCCAAGGTAGCCGGGCTGCCCACCACGATCCGCGGCATCGTGTCGGCCCGGCTGGACGCGCTCCCGCCCGGCGAGCGGGCGGTGTTGCTCGATGCAGCGGTCGTCGGAAAGGTCTTCTGGGCGGGTGCGCTGCAGCGGATGTTCTCAGGCGAGCTTGATCTCTCCGATCTGCTCGATTCTCTCGAGGGACGTGACCTGATCCGGCGGGAGCCCGTCTCCCGGCTGCGGGGAGATCAGCAGTTCAGCTTCAAGCACGATCTCATCCGCGACAACGCGTACGCGACTCTCCCTCGGCCGCAAAGGCGGAAACGGCATGCGCAGGTGGCTGCGTTCCTCGAAGAGACGACGCCGGAGATCCACGCGGCGGCCTCTGCACTTGCGCATCACTGGAGTGAATCGGGGGAGAACGCTCGCGCGGCCGACTACTTCGTCATCGCCGGTGACCAGGCCGGACGCGGCTGGGCGAGAGACCAGGCCGCAGCGTTCTACCAGGAGGCACTCGCACTTCTCCCGGAAGAACAGACGGTGCAACGGCGGGAGATCGTGCAGCGCCGGGCAGTCGCGCTGGCGTCGGTGTTCCACGCGACCGAGCTCCGACGCGGCGTTCAGCGCGGGACGCTTGGTTCGGATTAGTCCAGAGGGAAGTCGTGCGGGCTGACGTCGCCCGCGATCTCGGAGATCCTCTGGAGGTCGTGCAGCCCGAGCACGTCGGCATGTCTGCGCACGATCTCTTCGCTGGGGGCGGCGTACACGCAGTAGGTCTTCACGGCGCCCTCGTCGTCCACGACCACGTGGCTGTGCTCCCACGTGATCTCCGGGAATTGCTCCACGGCGACCTCTTTGGACCGGCGACCGGCCATGGGCATCTCGTCGATGCTGACGTGGAAGAGGCGCTCGACGAGGTACCTGGGCATGGTGGAAGCCTAAGCCCAGGGGGTGCTGCTGTCCAGAGAGCGGTTCTAAGGAGAAACTTAAGTTCTCCTGCTCTCGTATATGACTCTGGATAAGCGAAGGAGGGAGACGACGTGACCGAGCAGAGCACCGACTTGCCCGTGCCCTCGCCGGCCGAGGCCAAGGACCGGCTCGAGCAGGCCCTTTTCGAGATCCGGCGGGTGATCGCGGGCCAGGACGACATGCTCGAGCGAGTCCTCGTGTGTCTCCTGGCTCAGGGGCACCTCCTGATCGAAGGGGTGCCCGGGCTGGCGAAGACGCTCACGATCAAGACGACGGCCGGCGTCCTCGGAGGCTCGTTCTCCCGTGTGCAGTTCACGCCCGACCTCGTCCCGTCCGATCTGGTCGGCACCCGCATCTACCGGCCCGGCGAAGGAGCCTTCGAGACGGAGCTCGGCCCAGTGTTCTGCAACTTCTTGCTCGCCGACGAGATCAACCGCGCCCCGGCCAAGGTGCAGTCGGCCCTGCTCGAGGTGATGCAGGAGCGGCAGGTCACGATCGGGCACACGAGCTACCCCGTTCCGGAGCCCTTCCTCGTGATGGCGACACAGAACCCGATCGAGTCCGAAGGGACGTACCCCTTGCCGGAGGCGCAGATCGACCGCTTCATGCTGAAGGTGCTGATCGACTATCCGGAGCACGACGAGGAGCTCACGATCGTGCAACGCCAGCTTGTTGCGGCACCCGCGCTGCGGCAGGCGCTGTCGCTCGAGGATCTGCAAGCCCTGCAGCGGGCGGTGTTCGACGTGTATGTCGATCCCGCTCTCGTTAGCTACGCCGTCGCCATCGCGACCGTTACGCGAGAGCCGGCGGCACACGGGGTGGAAGGCCTGAAGGATTTCATCGCCTACGGTGCGAGCCCGCGCGGTCCGATCAGCCTGGTGCAGGCGTCTCGCGCGCTCGCGCTCATGCGAGGCCGCGACTATGTCCTGGCCGACGACCTACACGCGCTCGCGAAGGACGCGCTGCGCCATCGCCTGGTCCTCACGTACCAGGCTCTCGCGGAAGAGGTGACGCCCGACACGATCCTCGAGACTGTTCTGGCGGCCGTTCCCGTCCCCAAGCTCGACCTGGCCGCGACCGACGTCGCATGAGCGTCGCTCGCCTTCGGCTCGCTCCCTTCTTTAGGGATCGCCTCAGAGCCCGCGCCGTGGCGACCGCCGTCGCGCGCGCTGAAAAGGAGTGGGGAAACCTCCCGGTTTCCCCGTACGCCCCTTCCCCCGCTCATCGGCCACGGATCGGCCGATGAGCCGCGCGCTCCACTCCGAGCCGACACCTGCGCGGCCGGGGCCGGGGCCGTTGCCGGACGCGTTGCTGCGTGCGCTCGACGTCAGCATCGGGCGCAGGATGGAGGGCCTGCTCGCGGGGGACTATCGCTCGACGCTCCTCGGCGACGGGACCGAGCTTGCTCAGGTGCGGCCCTACGTTCCCGGAGACGACGACGTGCGCAGGATCGACTGGAACGTCACCGCGCGGACCGCCGTGCCGCACGTTCGCGTGCATCTCGCCGAGCGCGTGCTCGTGACGTGGCTCGTGCTCGACACGTCCGCGTCGATGCAGTTCGGCACCGCCGACCGGCGGAAGGCCGACGTCGCCGAGGGCGTCGCGATCGCAGTTGGCCACATTGCGACGAGACGTGGCAACCGGCTGGGACTCGTGACGTTCGGCAACGACAGCCCTCGTACATTTCCGCCTAGGCAGGGACGCCTCGGACTGCTCGGGCTCCTGTCGGCGTTACGGGATTCTTCGGATGCGGAGAACACCGGCGCGACGCCGTTCGGTGAGGCACTCCATCGCACCGCGGCGCTTGCCCGCCAGCGTTCGGCGGTGATCGTGGTCAGCGATTTTCGCGGGCCGCTCGACTGGCGCCGCCGACTACTCGAGCTCGCCGGCAGGCACGACGTGGTCGCGGTCGAGATCCGGGACCCGCGGGAACAGGAGCTCCCGAACGCTGGCGTCCTGTGGCTGGTCGACCCGGAGACCGGGAGACAGCTTCGCGCCGACACGCGCAACGAGCGGCTGCGCACCCGCTTTGCGGCGGCTGCTGCGGCGGAGCGCGCCGATCTGGCCCGTGCGCTCGCATCCGCAGGCGCGCGTCATGTGGTGCTGACGACGGCCGGCGACTGGCTCCGTCCGCTCGCGGTCTTCCTACGCCGAGGCCCACGCCGGTGAGCTTTCAGTTTCCCCTGGCACTGATCGGTCTCGTGCTCGTACCGGTGCTGGTGGGGCTGTACGTCGTGCGCGAGCGGCGCCGGCAGAGCTACGCAACTCGTTTCACCACTCCTGGTCTGCTGCCAAACCTCGTCGACGCAGCGCCCCACTGGCGCAGACATCTGCCGCTTGCTCTCCTCATGGTCGCGCTGGCTGCGATGATCGTCGGTGTCGCGCGACCGCATGCAAGCGTGAGCGTCCAGCGCGAGGAGGCGACGGTGCTGATCGCGATCGACTCGTCGCTGTCGATGAAGTCGCAGGACATCCGGCCGTCGAGGCTGATCGCCGCGCAGCGTGCTGCACAAGCATTCGTCGAGACGATGCCCAAGAAGTTCCGTGTCGGCGTGATCGGATTCACCGGGCGCGCCTACGTCGCCGTTCCGCCGACAGAAGAGCGAGGGCTCGTGCGTAGCGCCCTCAAGTCGCTCAAATCGGGTCAGGGAACTGCGCTCGGTGACGCGGTGGCGCTCGGAAGCCGCCTTGCTCGTGCAGAGCGAACCAGCGACGGAGCGATTCCCCCGACCGCCATGCTCGTCATCTCCGACGGGGCACAGATGAGCGGTCGCACGACGCCCGCAGTCGCAGCCGAGCAGGCGAAGTCCTTGCACATGCCGGTCTACACGGTCGTCGTCGGCACGCCGGACGGTGTCGTGAACGTGCCGCTGGCCGGCGGGTACCAGGCCCAGCTACGGGTACCGCCGAGCCCGGAGACCTTGCGCAGCGTCGCTCTTGTCACAGGCGGACAGTTCTTCACCGCGCCCGACCAGGACCATCTACGCCAGATCTACGAAAAGCTCGGTTCCCGTCTCGGCCACCGCCGCGAGTCGCGTGAGATCACCGATCTCTTCGCGGGAGGCTCCGCGGCCTTCCTGCTGTTCGGCGGGGCGCTGTCGGCGCTGTGGTTCCGGAGGGTGCCGTGAAACGTCTCGTCCTGGCGGCCGTGATTCTGGCGGCAACAGCTGGACTTGGTGCGTCGCCCGCAGCTGCGACGAACGAATGCCGCGGCCTACCGGTGTGCGTGCGCGTAGCCGGGCCCTGGGTCGTCGTGCCCGCCGCGCTGACAACGCCACGGCCGCGCGTCGACTTCCAACTCTCGTGTCCTCGTGGCTATGTGATCGGCGGACTGGACGCGGAGCTCTCCGATCGCGCGATCGACATCGACTTTCTCGGGAAGCTCGGCAGTCCGGTCAATCCGGGCGTGACGACCACAAGGGCGGCGCTGTTCCGGGCCACGTATGCCGGGAACGTGCCGAAAGGTCCGAGCTTCCGGCCACATCTCGGTTGCCTGCCTGCGTCGGGCGGCGGCGCAGGGCCGGTGCCCTTCAGGAAGCCCACAGCCTTCCCGCCGGGAGAACCGACGATCAGGCGCGTGCGCACGGTGAACCTACGCCCTGGCGTCGTGAGCGCCGTAACAGCGTGCGCTGCAAGTGAACGTTTGATCTCGGCCTGGCATGCACTCGCGTTCTACACGCAGTCGGCACCGACGCAGGCGCTGATTCAGAGCGTGAGCGCCACGCGCTCCGTGCAGGGACGGCGCGTCGTAGTGCGTGTGCGTTCCCCGACGGCAGTGCAAGGCGTTCGCGCGGTCGTGCAGGTCGGCGCAGTCTGCGGCGGTGGCTCATGACCTTCGAACGTCCTCTGCTCCTGCTGACGCTCCTCGCAGTGCCGCTCGCCGTGGCGCTGTACGTGCTCGCGGAACGCAGGCGGATGCGTTACGCAATCAGGTTCACGAATCTCGACGTGCTGGCGGGTGTCGTCGGCGATCGCTACCGGCGACGGTTCGTCCCGCTCGTACTCTTCCTCCTGGCGCTTGCCGCGCTCTGCATCGGGATGGCTCGTCCGCAACACACGACGCTCGTGCCGCGGGACCGCGCCACGGTGATTCTCGTCATCGACGTGTCGCGTTCGATGCAGGCGAAGGACGTGAAGCCGAGTCGGATCGGCGCCGCGGCCGCGGCCGTCCGCACGTTCCTCAATCGCGTGCCCGATCGGCTTCAGGTGGGACTGATCGCCTTTGCGGGCGATCCCGCCGTGGCCAACCCACCAACGACGAATCACGATCTCGTCCGGAAGTCCCTGGACACGATCCAATGGTTCCCCTCGTTCGGCGGCACAGCGATCGGCGACGCTCTCGCTGCCGCGGTCAAGCTCGGCCAGCAGGCGGTGTCAGGGGAGAGCGGCAACCTTGCCTCGGCGACCACCGCTGCGCCGAATCCGCAGACACGCGGGCTTGTGTCGATCCTGTTCCTTTCAGACGGCGCGCAGACGCGGGGCGACCTCGAGCCGCTCGAAGGCGCAGATCTGGCCAAGGAGGCCGGGATTCCGGTGTACGCGGTCGCGCTCGGAACCCCGAACGGTCAGCTCGACTTCGGCGCCGGCGGAGGCGGTTATCAGGGAGGGTTGCCGCCATTCGGGGGCCGGCGCGTGCCGGTGCCGCCGGATCCCGACACGCTCAGGGCGATCGCGGACCGCACGGGCGGAGAGTTCTTCGCCGCGCAGAGCGCGAGGTCGTTGCAATCGGCCTATGGGAAGCTCGGCTCGAGTCTCGGACGCAAGCCCGGCCAGAGCGAGATCACGTACGGCTTCCTAGCCGGCGCGGCGTTCCTGCTCGTGGCAGCCGGTTTGCTCTCCGCGCTCTGGTCGCCGCGCCTGCCCTAGACGCTTAGCCTTACCTGTGCGAACTCAGCGGCCGGCGCTGCGGCGGATGCGCGCGCGCCGAGGCGGAGCATCCTCCGGGAAGGCGACGTCGAGAGCTCTTGCCGCCTCTCCTTCACCGATGACCTGAAACGTGACGGCCATTCCGGCGCACCGTCCCTCGGGAGGGCCGTTCCTGAAACCGGATTCCTCGACGCGTAGACGATCTCCCGTTGCCGTCTCGATGAAGCCGTGGCCCTTCTCGTTGTTGAACCACAGCATGTCGCCACTGATTCGACCACCTTCGACGCGCTGCGCCGATCGAGCGTCTGCCGTCATGGAATCACCTTCCTCAAAGGAACGCGCGCAGATGCTCGCTCCAAGTCAGTTCACAGGATAGCGCCGAAACCGACAGAGGCGGCGGTCTTCGCCGCTACCCTCCTCGAATGGCGCTTCGCGAGGACATCCGGGACATTGCGATCGTCGCCCACGTCGATCACGGCAAGACGACGCTCGTTGACGCGATGCTGTGGCAGTCGGGTTCCTTTCGCGCGAATCAGGACGTGGCCGACCGCGTGATGGACTCGATGGACCTCGAGCGCGAGAAGGGGATCACGATTCTGGCGAAGAACACTGCCGTCCGGCGCGGAGGCATCAAGATCAACATCGTCGACACGCCGGGACACGCCGACTTCGGAGGCGAGGTGGAACGGGCTCTGACGATGGTCGACGGCGTTCTGCTGCTGGTGGACGCCAGCGAAGGGCCGCTGCCGCAGACGAGGTTCGTGTTGCGCAAGGCACTCGAGTCGCGGCTACCGGTGATCCTCGTGGTCAACAAGGTCGACCGGCCGGACGCTCGCATCGAGGATGTCGTGAACGAGGTGTACGAGCTCTTCCTCGATCTCGACGCCGACGAGAGCCAGATCGAGTTTCCAATCGTCTACGCCAACGCACGAGCCGGTCGCGCCGGTCTCGATCCCGACGACCTCGCGGACGACCTGGGCCCGCTCTTCGACATTCTCGTGGAGCGAATCCCTGCACCGTCCTACGAGGAGAGGCACCCGCTGCAGGCGCACGTCACGAACCTCGACGCGTCTCCGTACCTGGGGCGGCTCGCGCTCTGCCGCATCCGCGAAGGCACGATTCGCAAGGGCCAGCAGGTCGCCTGGTGCCGCGCCGATGGGGAGATCGCGCGTGTGAAGGTCACCGAGCTCTACGTGACGGAAGCGCTCGATCGCGTCGAAGCCGAGGAAGCTGGCCCGGGCGAGCTGATCGCGGTCGCCGGCATTCCCGAGGTCACGATCGGCGAGACGCTTGCAGATCCCGACGATCCGCGCCCGCTGCCTGTGATCGGAGTGGACGAGCCGAGTCTCGCCATGACGATCGGCGTCAACACGTCGCCGCTAGCGGGCCAGGACGGCACCCGCCTCACCGCCAGCATGGTGCTGGCGCGACTCGAGCAGGAGCTCGTCGGGAACGTGTCCCTGCGCGTGCTTCCCACGGAGCGACCCGATGCATGGGAGGTGCAAGGACGTGGCGAGCTGCAGCTCGCTGTACTCGTCGAGCTGATGCGTCGTGAAGGCTTCGAGCTGACCGTGGGGAAGCCACAGGTCGTCACCCGAGAAATGGCCGGGAAAATCCACGAACCGGTTGAACGGCTCGCTATCGACGCGCCGGAGGACTACGTGGGCGTGATCACACAGCTGCTCGCGCTTCGGAAGGGCCGTCTCGCGCACATGGTCAACCACGGCACGGGTTGGGTGCGGATGGAGTACCTCGTGCCTGCGAGGGGCTTGATCGGCTTCCGCACGGAGTTCTTGACCGAGACGCGCGGCACGGGGATCCTGCACCACGTCTTCCACGCCTATGAGCCCTGGCACGGCGAGCTGCGCATGCGGCCGACGGGCAGTCTCGTTGCCGATCGCCGCGGACCCGCGACCGGCTTCGCCTTGCTCAATCTGCAGGAGCGTGGACAGCTGTTCATCGCGCCCGGCACCGAGGTCTACGAGGGCATGGTCGTCGGAGAGAACGCACGCGCCGAGGATCTCGACGTCAACGCGACCAAGGAGAAGAAGCTCACGAACATGCGCTCGTCCACTGCGGACGAGCTGGTCAGGCTGATTCCGCCTCGCCTGCTCTCGTTGGAGCAGTCGCTGGAGTTCCTCGGCGACGATGAGTGCGTCGAGGTGACGCCCAGCAATGTGCGTTTGCGGAAGGCGGAATTGTCTGCCCAGAAGCGGCAGACCGCCACCTCCCGCAAGGCGCGTGGGCTCGCGAAGGTCTAGCGGGTTACCACTTCGAGCGCCGGCCGCGGCGGCTCGTGTACATCAGCCTGGCCCGTGCTGATTGCAGGCCTGCTTGCTCGAACTGCGCTCGATGACCAAGCCGGCGGGCAACGTGGCTCGTCTCGGCCTGTTGCTCGGGAAGGACGAGCGTGATCGCCTTGCCGCTGCGTCCGGCACGGCCGGTCCGGCCCGTGCGGTGCACATAGTCCTTGTCCTCGCCCGGCGGATCGAAGTTGATCACGTGCGTGATGTCGTCGAGATCCAGCCCGCGCGCAGCGACGTCCGTGGCGACGAGTGTCGTCACTTTGCCGCTCTCGAAGCGGGCGAGCGCGCGCTCGCGTGCTCCCTGCGACATGTCGCCGTGCATGGCAACCGCACTGACGTTCTGCCGGGTGAGCTTCTGCACGAGCTTGTCCGCACCGCGCTTCGTCCGTACGAAGACAAGGGTCAGTCCGCCCGACGAGTTGATCTGCTTCACGAGCGTCTCGACCTTGGTCTCGGCCGTCACGGGAACGAACTCGTGCTCGATCTCACCGGGCTCCTGCTCTTCGGCAAGTGCGGCCTCGAAGCGGGACGGGCTGTTGGTGTAGTCGCGGGCCAGCTCGCCGACCGGTCCATCGAGTGTGGCCGAGAAGAACATCGTCTGGCGATTGCGCGGCAGCCTTCGAACGATGCGGTCAACCTGCGGTTGGAAGCCCATGTCCAGCATGCGATCGGCCTCGTCGAGGACGAGCACGCGGACGTGCGACAGGTCAACGAGCCGACGCTCGGCGAGATCCTGCAGACGTCCGGGCGTTGCAACCAGGATGTGTGCGCTCTTTGCCCGTTTAGCCTGGGCGTTCAGCGGCACACCGCCGTAGACGGCTGCCGCCTTGAGGCCCTTGGCAGGCACGAGCGATTCGAGCTCCGCGCTGACTTGCGCGGCCAGCTCCCGTGTGGGAACGAGAATGAGTGCCGACGGACGGGCGTCGGCCGCTGTGGTGCGTTCGACGATCGGCAGGGCAAACGCAAGCGTCTTGCCAGATCCGGTCGGCGACTTTGCGAGCACGTCGAGGCCCGCGAGAGCGTCCGGCAGGACGAGTGCCTGGATCCGGAACGGCTCATGGATCGAGCGAGTGGCCAGCGCGTCGACGATAGGCGACGACACGCCAAGCTCGCGGAATGATTGGTGCATAAGTTTTGTTCGACTCCTTTAATGGGTTCGAGACTTGCCTACCTCGAAACACCCGAAGGAGGAACGAGAAGCTCATCTCACCGGGTAGCCGTATGCGACCCGTGGACACAAGGTACCAGTTACTCCTCTCGGCAGGAGCGCTACGCTCCTTTAGTGGCCGGCGACAAATCCGACGAACTTACACAGGCTCAGAAGGAGCAGCTCGAAGCGGAGCTCGCGGAGCTCGAGGGCCCGCGTCGCGCCGAAGCCGTTCAGGCGATCGCGACAGCTCGCAGCTTCGGCGACCTGTCGGAGAACTTCGAGTACCACGCGGCGAAGAACGAGCAGGGCCTCCTCGAGCGCCGGATCACGATGCTGCGTGACCGGCTCGAGCGCTCGGTGATCCTCGACGAGAACGCCGCGTCCGGCGACACGGTCTCGGTCGGGACGAAGGTCGAGATCGAGGACGAGCAGGGCGAGCGGATGGAGGTCGAGATCTCGAGCGTGGGCGGCGTGTCGCCGGATTCACCGGTCGGTCGCGCGCTGATGGGTCGCAAGGTCAAGGACGAAGTGGAGATCCAGGCGCCGAGCGGTTCCTGGCGCGCGCGGATTCTTTCCATCGGGCGCTAGGCGAGGCCGCCAGAACGTGGATCTCTGATCTGCGTTCTATATTGAGTCGGAATGAGGACAACACGTTCTTCCATGACGTACGCGCTCGGCGTGGTCGCGCTTGCCGCGATTCTCTTGCCGGGAGCGGCTGCAACCGCGCCCGCGCTTCCCGCTTCGTACCCGGCCGCAGGCGAGCTGGTAGCGATGCGCGTGGCCGCGAGAACCGCACCAGACCGAGGCGCGAAGGTCGTCCGTCTGCTGCAGCAGTTCCGGCGCGACTACAGGGTCCAGATCGTGCTGGCGCTCGGTCAAACCACCGCGGCGGATGGGACCGCCTGGTTCAAGCTCAATCTGCCGATGCGGCCGAACGGGACGGTCGGCTGGATCCCCGCCGGCACCGCGACGCTGAAGCCGACGAGGAATCGGATCGTCGTGCACCGGGGCCTCCGGCGAATCGAGCTGCTGCGTGACGGTAAGCGGTTGCTCAGCGCGAAAGTCGCCGTGGGCGCTCCCGGCCGCGAGACTCCACTCGGCGAGTTCTACGTGACGGCGCGCTTCGTTCCGGATGATCCGTTCCTCGGAGCGTTCGCGTTCGAAACGAGCGCGTACTCGAGGTTGACCGAGTGGCCGGGCGGCGGAATCGTCGGCATCCACGGAACGAGCAAGCCTTGGCTGCTTGGGCAGGCGGTATCGCACGGCTGCGTTCGCGTCTCCAATCAGACCGCGCTCGCGCTCAAGCGCTTGGCGCCGGTCGGGACGCCGATCTCGATCGTCGCGAGGTAGGGGTGGTTAACCCGGGCTAGACGGCTCCGGCGAGGAAATTCGCCGCGCCCAGGCTCTTGATCCGGTACCCGTGGTCCTGAAAGGTGTAGTGCCTCGTCAGCCGCTGCCAACCGCCCCCAGGACGCGTGGCCACGCTCACCGATCCGAAGCGGTAGCTGAACCGGTTACAGACGAAGGATCCCGCTCCCCACGCCTCGGTCGTGGCCATCGGGCGCCAGGCGCCGTGGCTACCCGGGAGATACACGGGCTCACCAACCGCGCGGTCGTCCACGAAGACTCGCCACCAGCTTCGCCGGCTACGGAGCTCAACGACTGCGACCTTGTGGATCGACCCTGCCAGGACGCCGGCTGCGACCTCGTGGTACTGGGGTGCCTGATGAGGTTGGGCGACCTCGTAGTACAGACTGCTCGTCGAGCTTCCCGGGAACGCGCTGAAGCCGACCTGAATCCACTCATCGGTTCCGTTGGGGCCCGCGCCCGGTCCGCCGACCCCGACCCAGCCGGCGACGTGCCCGCTGAGCACCTGCGGAGCTGCAACTGCCTGGAGCCACGTCGCTACGCCGTAGGCGCGATGGCTCGCGCCGAGACCTGCATAGGCGTAGCCGCTCGAGCCGCAGGCAGCCTGAGCCGGGCCGGGAGCGGCAAAGCTGATCGAACCAAGAGCGAGCGCTGCTGCCAGCGCTCCGAGAAGCAACCTGGGCAAGGAAACCTCCGAATGAGCGGCCTGCGACAAAAATCCGTCGCTTGTTCAATCGGACGGCCCGGCTCGGGTTGGCGTACCTCATTCGAGTGATCGCCGCCTTCGGCAGCTTGGGGCGATCAGGACGGGACTTCGCCAAAAGGGCTAGATGAACTAGCCCTCTCGCCAGTCCCTTTCGCCCAGACACCGGGCTATTACCTCAGGTGGGGAGATTGCGCCTCTAGGCGCGCCAGCCGTCGGTGCAATCAAAAGGTGAAGGGGGAAGCTCGAGTGAGGGGCAAGAAAGCAACCGGTCGAACCGGGTCGCACGTCAACCATGCCAAGTGGGGAATTTCGATCGTCGCGCTGCTCGTTCTGATGGCGATCACCGCTGGCTCGTCGTCGGCGATGCGGTTCGGCAATAGCTCGCCGAGGCATTTCACTGCTGCGCAAGTGATCACGGCGAAGCAGCACGAGGGTCAGAAGAGCAACCTCAGGATCTTCAACGGCGCTACAAGCCCGCGTAGGTTCGCCGCTGCGGAGAAGGTCGTCATCTGCCATTCCACGAGCTCCGACTCGAATCCGTACTCCCGGATCGTCTCGGCCGGGACGGCGGGCCACGATCCCTCGCAGGGAACCCACGACCTAGACCTCTTTGGCCCCCCCGGGGACGAGACGTTCCAGTGTCCGGGGCTTCTCGGGATCACCAAGACCTGCACGGGCGGCGTCACGGGCACCTTCACCCTTCACATCACGAACACGTACAGCGCAAGCGATGCCACGCGAACTATCACCTGCGACGAGCGAATTCGCTTTCCCGTGAATCGTGGAACCGTCACGATCACCGAGGATCTCCCGGCTGGCGTCACCGCGACGTTCGGCGGGGACTGTACGCAGGACAGCGCGAGCTCGGGCCACACGTCCATCGGTGCGTCGACGGACGATCCGGACATCGGCGAGGCGAAGGAGTGTTCGATCGCCAACTCTCCGAAGCCCACGACCATGACCGTTTCGAAATCTTGCCCTAATGGGTCTGACGCGTCAGGTGATCTCTTCAACGTCGTGATCAACGGCAGTCCCACGAGCACCAATCTCGCGTGCGGTGCAAGCCATACCTTCACCGTGTCGCCGGGCGCGATTTCCGTTACCGAGGCGAATGCCGGCACGACGGATCTCGCCAACTACAGCCAATCGCGGAGCGCAGGCTGCGACACCACTCTCGTCGTAGGTGGCGAGGGGACTTGCACCCTGACCAACACATTGAAGGCGAAGCAGGAGTTGAAGGTGGAGAAGAGTTGCCCGAACGGCGCTGCCGCTGCGGGTGATCTCTTCAACGTCGTCATCAACGGCACCCCGACGAGCGTGAACCTCGCTTGCGGGGACAGCCACGTTTTCTCGGACCTGACTGGAACGGTGACGGTGACGGAAGCTGCGGCGGGCACGACGACATTGGACAACTACACGCAGTCGAGCAGCGGCTGCAGCGCTCTGGCGCTCGTCCGCGGCGGCACCCAGCTGACCTGCACCCTGACCAACACGTTAAAGGCTGCGCCTACGGTGTCGGTCGACAAGGCCTGTCCGAACGGCAAGGCCAATGCCGGCGACCGCTTTCAGGTGAAGCGCAACGGCACGAACGTGGGTACGGCGCTCGACTGCGACGGCACCACCGAGGTGACCGTCACGGCGGGCGTGGCCTACACGATCACCGAAGGCGCAGCAGGAACAGCTGACCTCGCGAACTACACGACCGCGTTCGGCGAGGGCTGCTCCGGAACGCTTGCACACTTCGGTGACACCGCCGACTGCACGATCACGAACACGCTGAAGGCGGCACCGAAGCTGACGGTGATCAAGCATGTCGTCAACGACAACGGTGGCACCAAGGCGGCGGCCGACTTCACGCTCACGGTGACCGGCTCGAGCCCGAGCCCGGCGTCCTTCCCGGGCAGTGAAGCGGGAACGACCGTCACCCTTCAGCCGGGGCCATATGCGGTGAACGAGGCTGCGGTAGCCGGCTACTCGACGACCAAGGCGGCCAGCTGCGCCGGCTCGCTTGCCCACTTCGGCGATACGGCGACATGTACCGTCACAAACGACGACGTCGCGGCTCCGCCGCCGCCCCCGCCGCCAGGTGGTGCGCCCGAGATCGATCTCGCGATCACGAAGGCGGACAGCCCGGACCCGGTATCGGTCGGGGGGCTCCTGACCTACACGCTGACGGTCACGAACAAAAAGGGCGACACGGCGAACAACGTCGTCGTGACCGACTCACTGCCCTCAGCGGTGACATTCGTCTCGGTGTCCTCCACGAAGGGAAGCTGTTCCGGCACGAATCCGATCACCTGCAACATCGGCACCGTGGCCTTCAACGAGCTGGTGAGCATCATGATCGTCGTGCGACCCACCAATCCCGGAACGATCACGAACACCGCCGTTGTCACCGGCAGGGAGCACGAGCACGATCCGTCCGACAACACAGCCACGGCGACGACGCTCGTCCAAGGCGCTTTCGTCCCGCCGAGCGTCTGCTACGCCTTGACGGTGACGCCTCGAACGCTCACGGTCGGCAGGCGCACAATCGTGAGCGTGCTCGTGCGCGAGGCGGGCAAGCCCGTAAAGGGTGTCCGCGTCGTGATCACAGGCCGGGGGTTGACGAAGCGTGCGAACACGAATGCCAATGGCAGGGCGCGCTTCGTGATCATCGGGAGGAGCCCCGGCATCCTGCAGATCCGCGTGCCCTCGCACGCGACCTGCCGCACGCAGCGAATCGGTGTGCTCGGCGTGTTCACTCCGCCGGTCACCGGTTAGGGGGAGGTTCGGCTTGCCGCGTCCCGGCATCCGTCGGGGCGCGGCAGCCGGTTAGCGAGCGAGGAGCAGCTCGGAGATCGTCACGGGCCGTAGTCCTCGCCGGCTCATCGCGTCGAGGATCATTCCGACAGCTGCGACGCTGGCTTCCCGCGTCGGTGCGCTCAGGTCTGCGGGCTCGTTCGGCGGCCGGCCGTCGTGCATGCACACGATGGAGCCCCGCTGCAGCCTTTCGATGACGAACGCCGCGCTGCGAGCGGCGTCCCACTCCCAGTCCCAAGGCATCATCGAGCAGCCGACTTCCTGCAGGCCCAACGGCGAGACGACTTTGCGCACGCGCTTGTCGACGTGGAAGAAGGGTGGACGCCAGTATCGCAGGGTCGTGCCCGAAGCCTCCTCGATCACCGACCCGGCGCGCTCGAGCTCGTCGCGGATCGAGTCATCGTCGAGCTTGGGCAGCGAGGGGTGCGAGAACGTGTGGTTCCCGATCTCGGAGCCTGACTCGAGGATGAGGCGCAACGTCTCGTCCGCGCCGTCCGCGTCAGCGACACAGCCGAGCGCGAAGAACGTGGCGTGACCCTCGTGAGCCGCCAGCAGGTCGAGCATTGGTTCGGTCCAAGGAGACGGCCCGTCGTCGAAGGTCAGTGCAACGACGTCGTCGCGGATGTCGTGCCGATGTTCGAGGACGGGCATTCGACCGATCCTAAGAAACGCCGGGACAAGCAGAGAGTGCCCCGGTTAGGTCGAGACGTGGATCTGTTCGCCGAGCTGACGTGAGATCACGGTATTGCCCTTGTTGGTGCGGAGCGTGAGCGGGCCGCCGAACGGTTCTGCCTGAATCAGGTGAAGACGCTCTCCTGGAATGAGCGCAAGCGTGACCAGGTAACGCAGCAGCTCGCCGTCGCCGTCAGGGACGCGTAGCACCGTAGCTTCGTCCCCCGGCTCCAGTTCGGCGAGTTGCTTCGATTTCGATTGGACGATCCTGAGCTTTGCGTCCGGGATCGGATCGCCGTGCGGGTCTTGGGTCGGCGAACCGAGCGCCTTGTCGATGCGTTCCTCGAGCGTTTCGGAGAGAGCGTGCTCGAGCCGGTCTGCCTCGGCGTGAACGGCGTCGAGCTCGAGGTCGAGTGTCCGGGCCAGGTAGAGCTCGAGCAGACGGTGATGGCGGAGTAGTTCGAGCGCGATCCGTTCGCCGGTTCGGGTCAGGCGAACGCCGCGATAGAGCTCGTGGTCGACGAGCCCATAGGAGGCGAGCTTCTTCATCATGGCCGTAGCCGACGGCGGAGCGACTCCCATCCGTTGGGCGAGCGGCGAGGTCTTCACATGCCCGTGCTCCGTTTGCAGCTTGTAGATCTCACGGAGGTAGTCCTGGACGGCGTCGCTCAGATCCGCGACCTTCGGCTTGGCAGACATCATCAGGCGACCAGCAGTCCGGTGACGTACATGACGACGATCCCGGCGAGATAGCCCGCTACGACATGCCCCGAGCGGAGGCCACCGGGGGCGCGGCGCGCGACGTAGCGTCCGACCTCGACGACGACCTGAAGCGCTGCGCCCACGGCGAGCGAGAAAAAGAGCACGCCCAGGAGATCGCTGGTGAGGAAGCCGCCGATCCACCCGCCGACGATCGCCGGCGCACCGGCGACGAGGGCGAGCGCGGCGAGCCGCAAGCGGCTCACCTTCGCTCCGCCTGCGATCGGCGCAGCGATGCCGAGTCCTTCCGTGATGTTGTGGACCATGAATCCAACGATCAGGAATGTTCCGAGCGCGAGCTCACCGAGTGCGATCGACGAGCCGATCGCGAGGCCCTCACCGAGGTTGTGGAGTCCGATTCCGATCGCGACAAGCGTGGCCAGGGCCGCGCCCTCGAGCGGTGCGCTCCGCTCCCGTTGAGTTCGCGCCGAAAAACGCTGAGAGACGAAGGTCAGGCCGAGGTAGCTCGCAGCGATGCCGAGCAGGATCAGGCCGGTCCCCTGGAACCCGCCCGGAAGCCGCGCTTGGAGGCCGAGCGCCTCCGCGAATGCGTCGAAGGCAAGAAAGCTCAGGAGACCGGCCGTCAACGCCATGAAGGCAGCTACCCAACGGGCATCGGCGCGCCGAAGCGAAGGGAGCCAGCCGAGCCCGAGGGCGACCGGCACGACGCCGACCAGGAAGCCGATGATGGAGTAGCCAAGGAAGCCGCGTGGGCTCGGCCCGCGGGTCTCGACCGCTGCGGGAACGTCGAACGTCGTCTGGATTCCGCTCGAGCTAGTGACTCCCACCGTGTAGGGGTCGTCCTCCACCCATTGGAAGGGAACGATGATCGTGCTCGAGCGCAGCCGGCCCAGCGCGGCCGGTCCATCGAGCCGGTAAGGGACGATCGCGTCGTCGATGGTGACGCTCGCGATCGTGAGCTTCGGGCGCTGCGGGTTCGTCACCCTGATTCTGATCTCGCCCGGCTTGAACTCGACCCGCCGGACATTGAACTGATCGAGGGGCGGTGGCGCGCGGCCGACGAGGTCCAGCAGCGAGGTGCCGGTCGAGGCGAACAGTGCGACGATGCCTGCGAGAAGAAGCAACGGAACGAGGGCCCAGAGCCGCCAGGCGCCGGGTAGACGCCGCTCAGCGGGGGCCGAGGCAGACGTCATCAGTCGACCACGTCGAAGAAGCCCATCCAACCGAGCTCGGTGAACTCTGATTGGTGGGCATGGAACATGAACCGTCCGGTATTGGCGAAGTCGATCTCGATGATGCCGCGCTGTCCCTGGCACAGCATGACCGTGTCGGTGTACTCGAACTGATCGCTCGATCCTGTCGGGTAATACCGGAAGAAGTCGCCGTGGAGGTGGAATGAATTGATCGGATCGAACTCGGTCAGGTTCGCCAGATAGATCCGGACCGTCTGCGATCGCCGCACCCGGATCGGGTACTTCGCGTAGTAGAAGGCCGGGCCGTTGACGGCGTAGAAGTTGTTCTCGCCGTCGCCGTCGGTATCGAAGCCGTTCAGCACCATCACCAGCTCTTGCGCCGGCTTACGCGGTTTTGGCGGGTCGATAATGAATGCCCCGTAGAGGCCCTTCGCGATGTGCTTCTTGAGCGGCGTCGAATGGCAGTGATAGAGCTGCATGCCGTAGGGGCGGGCTGGAAACTCATACGTGTGACTGCCGCCCGGCTCGACGATCTCGAAGACGCCGTCCATGTTCGAGGGGTGGATGCCGTGGAAGTGGATCGTGTGCGGGTGCGAGCTTGCGTTCGCCAGCACGACTCGCAGCACGTCGCCCTCGGTCGCTCGGATCACGGGTCCAGGACTCGTGCCGTTGTACGTCCAAGCGGAGAAGAACACGCCCTTTGCGACCTCGATCTGGCGGTCTTCGGCCACGAGCGTGTACTCGCGCACGCGACCCGGTTGGTGTGGAAGCGGCTCCGGCGGATACAGGAGCGCGGCCAGATCGTTCGGCCCTCCAGGCGCGGGAACTTCATTGCCGATCATCGCCGCATGGCCGATCGGATCCATCGCCATCGCCATGCCGGCATGGCTGGGCGGCGAAGCTGGTGTCGCCGCGCCGGCGAGCCCGAGCTTCGCCAACGGCACCGCCGCGGCGACCGGCGCTGCGGCGACAAGCAGCTGCTTTCGCGTCACCTTCGATTTAGGCACCTCTAAAGACTAATTTAGACAAGCTGTGAGGGCAAGTGAAATTTCTCCCCGGTGTACCGACGCGGGCGATCGATGACCTTCGCAGCGTCGGCGGGTTGCCACTTCCGGTCGAGGCGGACGCGATCTGGGAGCACGACGTCCGTCCCTTCGCAGGTGGGATGACGCCGCCGCCGTTTCCGGAGGTGCCGGCGCTCGTCACCGACTGGCTGCGCGATGCCGATCGAGGGTCGGCCGACGGCCAGCATCCGATGGTGTTCGTTGCCGACCTCCATGCTCGTTTCGAGCGAATCCACCCCTTCCGCGACGGGAACGGGAGAGTGGGCCGGCTGGCGACGAATCTCCTGCTCGTCCGGCACGGCTTTCCGCCGGCGGTCATTTACAAGCGAGACCGGACCCGATATCTGAACGCGTTGCGGAGGGCGGACCGGGGCGACGCGGGCCCGCTCGCTGAGATCTTCGCCAGGGCAGTTACGGACGGCATCTATCGCTTCCTACTACCCGGCCTAGCGGGGCCGCACCGGCTCGTCCCGCTTCGCTCCTTGGCTGACTCTGAGCTCTCTGGCAACGCGCTGGCCGTCGCGGCGAAGCGCGGCCGGCTGCGCGCCGTTCGCCGGACGGATCAGTGGTACTCGACGAAGCAGTGGGTGCAGGAGTACAAGGAACGCCGCTACAAGCGAGGCTGAATTTGACCTATCTGAGCGACCAGAAAATCGAACAGGTCAACTTCACTGTGTGTCCAACTGCTCAAGAAAGAATTCCTGCAAACAGGCCACTTCTTGCAGGCGTGGAGGAGTGCCCCCGACCGGAATCGAACCAGTGCACGCGGTTTAGGAAACCGCTGCTCTATCCACTGAGCTACGGGGGCCTACGCCGCAGCGTAGCGCCGCAATCAGCCGGCGAACGGTGACGATACGCCTTTGGGCGTTTATGGTTTTTCAAATGGTTAGCGGGTTTCGATTGCGGCTAATCGACACAGCGGGCTCAGTAATTGGAATCGTGAGTTGGGACTCTGAGACCGTCAGCGAGGGCGACACGGTTCGGCTTCCCGACGGTCGCGCCGTGGAGGTCATCGAGGTCTATGACGACGAGTTCGGCCAAGAGGGAGGGGTTCAGGCCACGGTCGTCGTCGATGACGAGTAGATCGATACGACCGACAGCCCCGTCAACCGCTTGGTTGAGTGAGGCTCACTCGGTCGAGGGAGCGCGGCGCAAGTTTCGCCGGCAGCTGACGACTGTTCAACCGTAGGCCGCCCCCAAGTTGAAGGGATTCCACAGTGCGTAAGCGATTGAGCAGCATGACCCGTCGTTCGGTTATCGGCGCGCTCGTAGGTCTCGCATTCGCCGCCGCCGCGGGCGTCGGACTTGCGCAGGTCACGACCGGCTCTGCTCCGAGCACGGCCGTAGCGAGCACGACCGAGTCCCAGACGACCTCGACGCAGACGACCAGCGACTTCGAAGGCAAGTCGGCCGACGATCAGGAGTCGGAAGAGAGCGACTTCGAGTCGGAGTCTGACGAGAACAAGCATCAGAGCTCGACGAACCTGAGTACGACCTCCACGACGACGCCGCTGACTACCAGCACGACCGGCGACGACGCCGCGGGCGCCTCCGGCAACGGCCAGGCGAAGGAGGACGTCTGCCACAAGACCGGGTCCGGCAAGGAACACACGATCAACATCGCCGCACCCGCTGTTCCCGCCCATGTGGCGCACGGCGACACGGTCGGCGCCTGTGCCGTAGCGGCCGTGACGACCTCTCAGTCGACGACCACCACGGCGACGCCAACCGCTGTGACGACTACCACGGCGACAACCAGTCACGAGCAAAAGTCGCACAAGCCGAAGAAGCCGAAGAAGCAACACAGCTCGAACCACGGCAAGTCCGGCCACGGCAAAGGCCACAACAAGTAGTCCTCACTAACGTCCAAAAATCGAGAGCCTCGCAGCCGCGGGGCTCTCGTCGTTTTCGGGGCGGTACGCTCCGTCGATGATCCGCGAACTGGTCGAAGCGCGTTCGGGCGAGGAGTACGAGCTCTACGCGCGCACGATCAACCCACAGTTCATGCGCGTGCTGAGGACGATCGGCTTCGATCGCGTCTGGTCCCGTGCGCAAGGGCAGTACCTCTACGACTCCGAAGGCGAGCGGTACCTGGACCTGCTCGGCGGGTTCGGGATGTTCAACGTCGGGCGGAACAACCCGCGGGTCCGCGCCGCGCTGATCGAGTCGCTCGAGCTCGACACTCCTGGCTCGGTGCAGCTGGGCGTGTCTCTCCTCCCCGGACTGCTCGCGGAGGAACTGCTCAAGCGTACGCCGGCAAGGCTCGAGCGCGTGCTCTTCACAAGCTCGGGGACGGAAGCGGTCGAGGCGGCGCTCAAGCTCGGCCGCGCAGCGACGGGGCGCTCACGTGTGATCTCGACCGACCACGCATTTCACGGGCTGACGCTCGGCGCGCTCTCGGCGAACGGCGATCCGCACTTCGTCGAGCGCTTCGGGCCGCTGCTGCCGGGGTTCTCGCAGGTTCCGTTCGGCGACCTGGACTCACTCGAGCGGGAGCTGCGCAGCGAAGACGTCGCGCTCTTCCTCGTCGAGCCGATCCAGGGCAAGGGCGTGAACCTGCCGCCGGACGGTTATCTCGAAGGCGCTCAGCAACTCTGCCGCCGCCACGGGACGCTCTTCGCAGTCGACGAGGTTCAAACCGGTCTTGGCCGCACGGGAAGGCTGTTCGCCTTCGAGCACTGGGGGCTCGAGCCCGACCTCGTCACCGTTGCGAAGTCTCTTTCGGGCGGCTACGTGCCCGTGGGCGCGCTGCTGATGGCGCGGCAGGTGTACGACGGGGTCTTCGACTCGCTCGAGCATTCGGTCAGCCACGGGTCCACCTTCGCGCCGAACGACCTTGCAATGGCAGCAGGGCTCGCAACCTTGCGAGAGCTGGACGACGCGAACCTCGTCGAGCGATCCGAGCAACTCGGCAGACGCTTGCTGGAGTTGACGCGACCTTTGGTAGAGACGCACGACGCCGTCAAGGACGTGCGCGGTCTCGGGTTGATGTGGGCGATGGAGTTCGGTGAGCCCGAGTCCGGAAGCCTCGCGTGGCGGATGATGGAGCGAATGCAGGCAGGCCTGTTCGCGCAGCTCGTGGTCGTACCCCTCTTCACCAAGCACCGCATCTTGAGCCAGGTCGCGGGACACGACATGGCGGTCTTGAAAGGTCTGCCGCCTCTCGTCGTGTCGGAGGACGACCTTCAGGAGTTCGCCACGGCGCTCGACGACGTGATCTCGAAGGCCGGGCGGCCTACGCGCGTGGCCGGGCTCGCGCTGCGGGCCGCTCGCGCCCGATGATCGTCGCCAACGTTCCTGCGCTGGTCCGAGTCCAGGAGGGCCCGGCGCCGGTGCAGCTGGAAGCCGGGCGTGCCGCCGCGGAACGCTACGTGCGCTCGCACCTGCACGTGTCACAGGTGGACTCGAGCGCGTGGAAGCCGGCACTGACGCTCAACTGGGTAATCGGCATCGGCACGAGCGAACGACGCTTCGCGTTCTTCGCGAACGGAAGGTACGTCGGCAGCGAACGCGACTTCGGGCCCAACGGCCAGCTTGGGCAGGTCAGTACTCGTAGGTCTGCCCAAGTGAGCTTCGCGCTTAAGCTCTACCGCGAACAGGATCCACGCTGCTGTCCGAAAGGCCGCACGATCGACGTTCGTTTTCGCTGGAACGGCAGACGCCTCGTGCAAACCAGGCCGCTCTTGCGCGAGGGTCTCGAGCCGGCAGAAGGTCTCCAGCTGCCTTCGCGCAACATCGGCTGCATCTTCGGCCGGTCGCCTCGTTATGTGAGGTGCGACGTTCGCACCGGGCTTCGACCTCCTCCGCCGCGTCCGGCCGCTTGCGACCTCGACTGGGCCTACGGCCTCGAGATGACGGCCGTCTCAAGGCCGAAGACCTTTTGCGCGGGCGACACGGCACTCAGCCAGGGACCCGTGCTCGCGTACGGCGCGACGCTGAGGATCCTCGGGTTCACCTGCGTCTCGCAGCGCGCCGGCTTGCGCTGCGCCAACCGGGCACGACACGGTTTCTTCCTCTCGCGGCAGAGCTGGCGGACGTTCTGAAAACTAGGTCGGCTTAGAGATCTGAGATCTCGGAGCTGCGCTCGTTGATGCACTGGCGGGTCCAGATCTCCGCGAGCGTGACCAATCGCTCGCAGAACTCCTTCCGCTCGCCGGGATCGTCCGGCACGTTCTCCGGTGACACTGAGACGCGAACCTGGTGCAGGACGACCTCGGCATCCTCCGAGATCTCGTGGCGCTGCTCGCCCACGATCGAGACCTCACCGGCCTCCGGCACGAGCAGCTTGCCGAGCTCTTCGAGCTCGGCCGAGGTTGGGTCGCGCCCTGCGAAGACGCCGAAGTTGATCTGGATCTCCAGACCTGCGGGCTCTTGCTCGATGGCGAAGGCGATGACGTTTTCGACCTGCATTACAAGCCGTATTACCGCCTCCGCCGGGAGCTAACCCTCTCGCGGCTCCCAGCGGAAAGTGCGCAATGCAACAGCCATTCCGAACAGTCCCCAGCCCGCGAGGACGCCTATTGCGAGGGGCCTGTCCCAGAACTGCTGGCCGTGGAGATAGATGCCGTTGACCAGATCCAGGAGGTACTTCAGCGGGAGGACAGCGCCGATCGCCCGGAGCACTTGCGGGTAATTGCGCGTGGGGCCGAAGGATCCCGTGAGGAAGGCCATCGGCAGCACGATGACGTTGAGGACCGCCGACGAGCCCTCGAGGGAGCGGATGAACCCCGTGATCGCCAAGCCGAGCGCGGCGAACGCCGCGGCCCCAAGTGCAAGCGCAAGCACGAGCGAGAGCAGGTGGCTCGGCCACGGGGTCGATTTCAACACGCGGCCGAGCGCAAAGAGCGAAGCCACCTGAATCGCGAAAACGATCATGATCGAAAAGAGCACTGCGGTCAGGTAGACCGTCGGTGGAAGCGGCGTCGCTCGGATCCGTTTCAGGATCCCGATCTCGCGGCGGGCGACAAGCGTGATCCCGAGCCCTGCGAACGCCGTGTTCGCGGCGCCGTACCCGATCATCCCTGCGAGGAGGCCCCATGCCGCCGGCCGGCCCTGGATGTGACCGTTGTAGACGGCGGTCAGCAATGCGAAGAGCAGGATGGGGAAGAGGAACACGAACACCGCGGACTCGCGGCTGCGCCAGAACAGCCGCTGCTCGCACTTCAGCTGATGCCGAAAGAGCCTCACTCCCGGTACTCCGTGGTGAGCGCGAGGTAGACGTCTTCCAGCGTCGGTCGGCGCACCGAAAGGCCTTCCAGTTCCCGGCCTGCGGCCAGCGCCTCCGCCGTCAACTGGTGCAACAGCTTGGTGGGATCGCTCGTGTGGATCACGACCTCGTGTCCGTCCTTGCGGTACCGGATTTCGGTCTCGCTCGAGCCTCCGGTCAACTCCGCCGGGGTGCCCTCGCGAATGATCTCGCCTTCGCGCAGCACGGCCAGGCGGTCGGCTAGTTGCTCCGCCTCGTCCAGGTAGTGGGTCGTCAACAGGATCGTCTTGCCGAGCGAGCGCAGCGAGCGGATCATGTCCCACGCTGCCCGTCGCGCCGCGGGATCGAATCCCGTCGTCGGTTCGTCGAGGAAGACGAGGTTAGGATCCCCGACGAGCGCGATGCCGAGGTCGAGGCGTCGCTTCTGCCCGCCTGACAGCGTCTTCACGCGTGCGTCGCGCTTTTCGGCGAGCCCGACGAGCGCGATCACCTCGTCCGCGTTGCGCGGATGCTCGTAGTACCCCGCGAACATCCGATGTGTCTCTGCGACCGTCAGGTTTGGCCAGAGCTGGGACTGCTGCAGCACGACGCCGATGCGCTCCCGGAACGCGGAGCCGGCACGCTCGGGATCGAAGCCGAGGACCTCGACCTCACCACCGTCCCGTGTGCGGTAGCCCTCGAGGATCTCGATCGTCGTCGTTTTCCCGGCGCCGTTCGGCCCGAGCAGGCCGAAGACCTCGCCTTCCCTGATCTCGAAGCTGATCCCGCGAAGAGCCTCAGAGGCCCCGTAGGACTTCCTGAGGTCACGGACGGCGATCGCGCTCACAGCGCGAGCACGTTAGCCCCCGGCGTCAGCTGCTGCCTACGACAAAGCGCCGCACTGCGGGCTGACTGCGGTTGCCGGCGCGGTCGATCGCGACGATGGTGATCGTGTGGGCCCCGCGGGGAACGTCCGCAATTCGGGCTGCGTTCAGCTCCGGATAGATGCTCTGCGTGACCGAGACTGCGGGCGCGCCGTCGATCGAGATCCGGTACTCCGCAATACCGCTCCCGCGCTCGTTCGAGTCGCGCCACGTCACCGGTGTATCCGCCCAGCGACGAACATGTGCTCCAGGAAACACGATTGTGGGCTTCTTCGGCGCCGTCCTATCCGTCCAGGCGAAACGCACCCTGTACGAGGAGCCCGCCTTCGGAAGGACAACGATCCGAAATGCTCCGGGCTCTCCAAAACTGTCCCCGGGTTGCAGCCACGGCCTGCTACGGCCCACAGGGTCCAGGATCAGTGCGTTCGAGAGACCCCCGTACGACGACATGCCTGGAGCGATGGTCGGGCTCGGGCCGGCGTGCACGAGGAGGCCGGCCTTCATCAGCAGAGCGCCGGCCGCGTCGCGGGCCGGGTCGCGACGTACTTCGAACCAGTAGCGGTTGCGTGTCGTCGTGACGATGAGCCCCTGAGCCTGGGCCGCCGCGACCTCGATTGGGGCGAGCGTGTACACGGTCGGATTCGATGCGTGTGTCACCCGCGTGATCCATCCGAGCAACCATTTCTCGTAGGAGTCGAAGTCGCCGGTGCCGCTGCCCATCGTGTCGTAGGGGTCGCCGTAGTTCACGACGCCGCAGGGTCTGGGAGCGCACGACCACGCCTGTGCATGGGGTAGGCCGAACGTGTGGCCGAGCTCATGCGCAGTGTTCGCGACCGTCAGCGTCCCGTTCAGCAGCGCCCGCTTGCCCCAACGCGATCCTGCCCACGAGCACTCGTTCTTGGGAAAGAGATAGACGATCCTGTCGTAGGCCGACGGGTCGTACCCGGCCGCACGCGCGGCGTCGTCGGCGGGGTACGCGATCGTGAGCGGGTTGCATGCGGGAGCGTTGTCGTATGCGCGAACCCACGGTGTCACGGTGCTCGTGAACGACACGCGACCAAAGGATGAAGTCCGGAAGAATGCGTCGACCTTGTCGAGGACTTCCTTGACGTCCTCGGTGGCGAAGGGCTTGGGGCCCCACGTCGCCCTGATCACCAACAGGCTCTGCTCGCCAGAGACCACCGCGATAGCCGGCGCCGACCCCGAGAGCGCAGCAACCGCGGCGACGAGCAGAAGAACCCGCCGGGCCACCCGATCATCGTAGAGGATCGGTCTGTGCCACCAACCCTTCGATATGTCGTCGCCGACGTCTTCACCGATGTTCCTCTGGCCGGCAACCAGCTCGCCGTCTTCACCGACGGGCGCGGGGTCGACGACGAGACGATGCAGAAGCTCGCCCGCGAGATGAGCTTTTCCGAGACGGTCTTTGTCCTGCCGCCCGAGGCCGGGGGCCATGCCCGGATTC
>WNFV01000032.1_pt1 | contig 138027 bp, 134 predicted proteins | sample 5400101 | NCBI WGS metagenome assembly WNFV01 (sample SAMN13153361, study PRJNA577476) | soil metagenome | isolation source: 115 cm soil or saprolite under grassland replicate 1 | place: USA:California | collected 2016-06-15 | reverse complement strand
GCCGGCCTCGACTATCCGGGCGTCGGCCCCGAGCACGCCTGGCTCCGCGACTCCGGCCGCGCGCAGTACGTCGGCGCGACCGACGACGAAGCGCTCGCCGCGTTCCGAGATCTGACGCGGCTCGAGGGGATCATCCCGGCGCTCGAGCCCGCGCACGCCCTTACGCGCGCACGTGAGCTGGACGAGGAGTACGTGCTCGTGTGTCTGTCCGGTCGGGGCGACAAGGACCTCGCGGAGGTGCTGGCTCGGTGACGCGCTCGGATCCCGCGCGCGGGCAGCTGTCCGGGTACCGCTTCCCCGTCGAGCTGCGGGTCGACGAGCTGCTGCTGCGGGCGCCGCGCGAAGAGGACATCGACGTGGTCGCCCCCGCGTTTCGCGATCCCGCCGTGGGCGGCGAGGCCGGGCTTCCTCCGGTCGGAGCGGACGAGCTGCGCGTGATGCTGCGTGACCTCCTGCCGGAGATGCTCGCGCAAGGGCTGATGTCGCCGTACGTGATCGAGGATGTGGAGCGCGGCGCGATCGTCGGCGGCGCGACGCTCCACCACCTCGACCCGATGCGCGACAGCGTCGAGGTCGGCTACTGGCTCTTCAGGGAAGCGCGTGGCCGAGGCGTTGCAACGCGTGCCGTGCGAGCGATGGTGGAAGACGCGTTCGCGCAGGGGATCATCCGCGTCGAAGCGCACGTGCGCATCGGCAACGAGGCGTCCGAGCGGGTGCTCGAGCGGCTCGGCTTCGAGCGCGAAGGCGTGCGGCGCAAGCTCCTCCGGCACGACGGCGTTCGCCGTGACGCGACGCTGTTCGCGCTGCTCGCGGACGACGCGTGAAACGCGACCGCCGGGCAATGAGTCCACAGACGAGAAACGCGCTGTCCATCTACCTCATGTGCGGGCGAGACACGCCGATCCTCGCCGCGGCGGCGGTCGCAGGGGGCGCCGACCTGCTCGAGCTCGGCTTCCCTTTCTCCGATCCGCTCGCCGATGGGCCTGTGATCCGCCGCGCCGGCGAGAAGGCGCTCGCCGAGGGGATGCGCACCGACGCCTGTCTGGACGTCCTCCGCGAGACCCGCGCCCGCCTCGGTCCCGACGTTCCGCTGATCCCGATGACCTATGCGTCGATCCTCGAGGCATACGGCTGGGACCGCTTCGCCGCCGACGCGCTCGCCGCCGGCGCCACGAGCATGATCGTCGCCGACCTCCCTGCGGGCGCGCGCCCAGAGCTGAAGCGCGTACAGCTCGTCGCCCCCACGAGTACGGACGAACGGATCGAGCGCGCCGCCCGGGAGACGGACGGCTGGCTCTACCTCGTGACGGTGGCCGGTACGACCGGCGCCCGCGACGACGTCTCCCCCGCGCTCGCGGGCCTCGTCGCGCGCGCGCGCCGTCTCGCCTCCGGCGTTCCCCTCTACGCCGGCTTCGGGATCTCGACTCCCGAGCACGCCCGCGCAGCCGCCGAGCACACGGACGGCGTCGTCGTGGGGTCCCGCGCCGTCGAAGTAGCCGAGCAGGGCGCCGACGCGCTGCGCGACTACGTCGCGAGCCTTCGCCAGGCCCTGGACCGGTAGGCTGGACGGAAGGCGCGCCTAGGCGCGTCTTCGATGCTGGCCGCGAACCGAGGGGGCCTCGTGCAGGTCGATCCGCAAGATCTCGACTTCCTGCCGACTGTCCGCCGCCTGCTGCGCGTGTGGATCGTCGAGTGGCGCCTGGTGCTGCTCGGTCTCGCCTGCGCGTTCGTGACGACCGGGCTTTCGCTTGCGATCCCGCTGCTGATCCGGTACGCGATCGACCACTCGATCGCGCCGATCGGCGAGGACCGGAAGCGCCTCTGGCCGTTCGTCGCCGCGATCCTCGTTCTCGCGGCCGCCCGCTTCTTCGCCAACTTCACGCGCCGTTACGCGACCGCGCGCGTCGGCATCCGCACCGAGGCGCGCATGCGCGAGTATCTCTACCGCGCGTACCTGCGGTTTCCGCGCGCGTTCTACGACCGGCATGCGACGGGCCAGGTCGTGTCGCGCGCGACGAACGATCTCTACCCGGTCCGCTACTTCATCGGCTGGGGGATGGTGCAGGGCGCGCAGTCCGTGATGATGATCGTCGGCGTCGCAGTCGTACTGCTGCTCGTCAACCCGCTGCTGACCCTGTACGCCGGACTCGCAATGCCGGCGGTCGGTGTCCTCACCTGGCTCTTCGCACGCAAGGTCCACCCGATCTCGCGCGAGGTGCAGCAACTGAAGGCGAACGTGACCGAGGCATCCGACGAGTCCGTTGTCGGGATCGAGATGGTCCAGGCCTTCGGCCGCGAGGACGACGTGCGGACGCGCTTCCAGGAGAAGGCGCGGGCGGTGCGCGACGGCGTCATCCGCCAGGCGCGCGTCGAGGCGACGTACCTACCGGGTCTCTATTACCTGCCGACGGTGTCGATTGCCGCCGTCCTCTTCTTCGGCGGCCGGGACGTGATGCACGGCACGCTGACGATCGGCGAGTTCTTCCTCTTCTACCAGCTGTTGCTGCAGCTCGTGTGGCCGCTGGAAGCGCTCGGCTGGATCATCAACCTCGGCCAGCGCGCGACCGCGTCGGCCTCCCGCAGCTTCGCCTGGCTCGAGCAGATCGGAGAGATCCCCGAGCCGGCGGACCCGGCGGAGCTGCCCGCCGGCGGCCTCGGCGTCCGCTTCGAGGATGTGCACTTCTCCTACGGCAGCGGCAGCGAGGTGCTGCGCGGCGTCGATCTCGCCGTCGCGCCCGGCGAGATCGTCGCCGTCTGCGGCGCGACCGGCGTCGGCAAGACCACGCTGCTGAACTTGCTGCCCCGGTTTTACGACCCGACCGAGGGCCGCGTCTTCGTCGGCGGCGTCGACGTGCGCGAGACGTACCTCTCGACACTCCGCGAGGCGGTGGCGATCGTCACCCAGCGGCCGATCCTCTTCTCGATTCAGCTGCGCGACAACCTCACTGCGGGTCGGCCGGACGTCGAATGGAGCGTCGTCGAGGCTGCGTGCCAGGCCGCCGGAGTCACCGAGTTCCTCGACGAGCTGCCCGACGGCTATGACACGTTGATCGGAGAGCGCGGCGTGAACCTCTCCGGCGGCCAGCGCCAGCGCGTCGCCCTTGCGCGAGCGCTGATCGCGGGCTCACGCGTGATCGTCCTCGACGACCCCCTGAGCGCGGTCGACACGCAGACCGAGCGGCTGCTCGTCGACAACCTTCGTCCCGCCGTCGCGGGACGCACCGTCCTGATCGCGGCGCAACGGCTCTCGACCGTCCAGGTCGCGGACCGCGCCGTCGTGCTCGAGGACGGCCGCATCGTCGAGGACGGCACGCCCGCCGACCTGCTCGCGCGCGAAGCGCGGTTCCACAGGCTGTTCGGAGACGAGCTCGCTGCAGCGTGAACCTGCGTGTTCTGGTGGCCCGCCGGGCGTGCGTAGGCCGAGGGGACGGTATGCGTAATACGGACGCTCGGCCGAAGCGCGGTCGGCGGGCCGAGTCGTCGCCGGAGGCCGGCTCCGCCGGCCGGGAGGTGACGACGGCCAGAACGCGCAGGAAGGGACTCACGCGGCTGACCCGCTATGTGCCGAGCTGGCGGCGCGTCGCGCTGCTCGGGTTCGTGGCCGCGGTCGGCGCCGCCGGCCCGGTCGTCGGGCTGCTGCTCGTGCAGGACGCGATCGACCACGGGATCAGCGCGGACAACACGCATCGCCTGGGCGTCGACGTGCTGATCTATCTCGGCGTGAACGGCGTCGCGTGGGTGCTGCAGACGTACCTGATCAAGGGGCTCGCACGGCTCGGCCAGGCAATCGTCCTCGGCCTGCGCGAGCACCTCTTCGGCCACCTGACCGCGCTGTCGCTGCGCTACTTCTCCGAACAGCGCGCCGGCTGGATCATCGCGCGGCTGACGTCGGACGTCGATGCGATCTCGGACGTGCTCTCGCAGGGGATGTCGACGCTCGTCTCGAACACGCTGACGCTCGTCGCCGCCGTGATCGGCCTCTTCGTGCTCGACTGGCGCCTCGGGCTGGTCGCGCTGATCATCCTCCCGCCGACGTTCGTCCTGACGCGCTGGTTCCAGGTGCGCTCGCACGAGGCGTTCCTCGAGGTGCGAAACACGATCTCCGCGATGACGGCGCAGATTGCCGAGTCGGTCGCGGGGATGGCAGTCGTCCAGGCGTTCAACCGCGAGCGCGCGTTCCAGTCCGAGTTCGACGACGCCAACGACGCGAACCGCAAGACGAACACGCGCGCGCAGTTCCTCAACTCGCTCTTCTTCCCGGGAATCGAGCTCTTCGGCATCGTCGCGATCTGCTCGGTGCTGCTCGTCGGCGCGCGGCTGCACGACGAGGGATCGCTGACCGTCGGCACCCTGATCTCCGCGGTCTTCCTGCTCAACCTCGTCTTCCAGCCGCTGCAGGAGCTCTCCGACCTCTACGGCCAGGTGCAGTCCGCTGCAGCGGCGATGGAGAAGATCACGACCGTCCTCGACACGGACGCGGAGATCCGCGACAAGCCCGACGCGCGTACCCTCGGCCGCCTCGACGGCGACATCGAGCTCGAGCAGGTCGTCTTCGCGTACGGCAGGACGCCGGTGATCAAGGGCGTCGACCTGCACATCCCGGCGGGCGCCTGCATCGCAATGGTCGGGCACACCGGCCACGGGAAGTCGACGCTTGCGAAGCTGATTGGGCGTTTTTACGACCCGGACCAGGGTTCGATTCGCGTCGACGGGCACGACCTCCGCGATATCGAGCTGCACTCGTACCGCCGGCAGCTCGGCGTCGTGCTGCAGGATCCGTTCCTGTTCGCCGGGACGATCGCCGACAACATCCGCTTCGCACGCCCCGACGCGAGCGACGAGCAGGTTCGCGAGACGGCGGCCGCGATCGGCGTCGACCGCGTCGCCGCCCGCTTCGACGAAGGGCTCGAGCACCTCGTGCGCGAGGGCGGCGCCGGCCTCTCCGCGGGCGAGCGTCAGCTGATCTCGATCGCCCGTGCGCTGCTGGCGGATCCGCGGATCCTGATCCTCGACGAAGCCACGTCGAACATCGATCGCCCGACCGAGCGCCTGATCGAACAGGCGCTCGACCGCTTGCTGCACGGGCGGACGTCGCTGATCATCGCGCACCGCCTGGCCACGGTCCGGCGTGCGGACGAGATCCTCGTGATCGAGCACGGACAGATCGCTCAGCGCGGCACCGAGCGTGAGCTACTCGCGGAGGAGGGCCCGTTCCGGCGGCTCGCGTACGAGTTGAAGCAAGGGGTCGACGCGTCGGCGCTGGGTCTGCCGGCGACGGCGCGCCGACGACCGGAGTAGCCATACGGTGAGAGGATGGAGTCGGAATCGCTGTACCCGGTACGTGCCAGGTATGTGCCAGGTACGGGGGACGCGGATTCGGCTTTGCCGAGCCGAACAACTCGTTCAGGCGGACAGGAACAGGCATGACCCTGTACCCGGTATGTACCCGGTACGCCTAGGCGCGCAGCTCAAGCCAGGCCATACCGCCGAGCGCGAGCACGTAGCGCCCTTCGGCCTGCACGAGGACGAGCAGCGTGTTGTCGCACGATGCGCAGCGCAGCACCAGCCCCGGCGCATCGACGAACGCCCGCGCCTCGGCGACGTGCGCCTCGGTGCCGCAAGCCGCGCAACGACCGCGCGCGGCCGTCACCTCGAGCGCGAACACCTCGCTCAGCGCGCCCGCGGCCACGTTTCCGTCCAGCATCTCTACCTCCCCGTCGGTCCGAAACGTTCCGTACGCACGCGCTCCGGCGCGTGGCCGAGCTCGACGAGCGTCGACGCCACCGCCTCGACGAATCCCGTCGGCCCACAAACATAGATGTGCGGATGCTCCCCCGGCCCGAATCCGGCATCACCGAGAAGCTCGGCGTCGACCCGGCCCGAGCGCAGGCCGTGCCGCTGCTCGCGCGTGAGCGTCAGCACGACCACGTCGCCGAACCCGTCGAGCTCCTTACGGTAGATCACGTCGTCGAACGTCCGCGCCGAATAGATCAGCCGCGCCGGCACCTCGCTCGGCCGGACCCGCAGCATCGACATCAGCGGCACGACGCCCGAGCCGCCGGCCACGAGCAGCAGCGGACCGCCGACGGACGGCTCCCAGACGAAGTAGCCCCCGACCGGACCGCGCACCTCGAAGACGTCGCCCGGCCGCACTTCCTCGACAAGATACGGCGACACCTCTCCGTCCTCGAGGAGCTCGACGGTGAGCTCGAATTGCCCGGCCCGCGGAGCGGAACCGATCGAGTAGGAGCGCTCCGTTTGGTAGCCGTCCTCCGCCGTCAGCCGGACGTCGACGTGCTGTCCGGGCCGGTGAGGTCGCCAGCCGTCGACGTCGAGGACGAGCGTGCGCGTGTCCGGCGTCTCAGCGCGCGTCTCTGCGACGGACGCGTCGCGCCACGTCAGTCTCCCCAGTACCGCTGTTCCCGCCACGGGTCGCCGTAGTTGTGGTAGCCGTACCGCTCCCAGAAGCCCGGCTCGTCCTCGGCGCGCAGCGCGAGCCCGCGCACCCACTTCGCGCTCTTCCAGAAATAGAGATGGGGGACGAGCAGGCGCGCGGGACCGCCGTGCTCGGGCTCGAGCGGCTCACCGCCGTAGTTGAACGCGATCCAGGCCTTGCCGCCGGTGACGTCCTCGAGCGGCAGATTCGTCGTGTAGCCGCCGTCGCAGAACGCCAGCACGAATTCGGCCGACGAGTCGATGCCGTCGAGCAGCGTGTCGACAGAGACACCCTCCCAGGTCGTGTCGAGCTTCGTCCACTTCGTCACGCAATGAATGTCGCGCGTGACCTCCTCGCTCGGCAGGGCGCGGAACTCGTCCCACGTCCAGCGACGTTCCTCGTCGATCTCGCCGGTGATCGTGAAGGTCCACTGGTCGAGCGGCGTGTGCGGAGTCGGGCCCGCGGAGAGCACAGGGAAGTCGTCGGTGACGTACTGACCCGGAGGCACACGGTCGCCCTCCTGCCTGCGGGCCCGGCCCCGGAAGCCGCGCGAGACCGGCACTACGAGGCCGCCAGCCCCGCAGCGGTCAGCGGCAGGCCGTCGGTCGAGCCGATCTCGGCGAGCGAGCCGTCGTCGTGCACCCGCCAACCGTAAACGCGGCGGGCATCGGTGTCGATCGCGTACAGGAACTGCCCGTCCCCGGTCAGCGCTTCGTCGCGAATTCCCGGTGAGCCGAGGTTGGTCGAGGCGGCGACGGCGTCGAGCAGCTCGAGTGTCCCGTCGGGGCCGACGCGGTAGCTCGAGATCGTCCCGTCGCCGAAGTTCGTGACGTAGACGAAGCGGCCGTCCTTGGTCGCCGCGGCCCAGCAGACCTCGCTGCGCGTGCTCTTGACGACGCGGCTGACGGGCTGGACACCGGCGGCGTAGGACGAGACCGACGCCTCGCCGACGGCCGCACCGGCCGCCTCGGTCACGATCAGCGTTCCGCCGGGCGTGAAGTCGAAGCCGTACGGGGTCTTGCCGGCGGAGGCGTGTGCGACCGGGTCGCCGCCGGAGATCGGGAGCTCGACGATCGTGTCGGTCGCACGGTCGGTGACGAGCAGCGCGTCGCCTTCCGGAGTGAACCCGACCTGCGCCGGATCGGCGCCGTCGAGCGCGCGGGTGTCGCCGTTCGGCTCGAGACCGCGCGCCCCGAACGTGAAGCCGCTCACGTTGGGAGCGTCGCCCGTGTTGAGGACGTACACCGAGTCGCCCCGAACGGCGACGCTCTTCGGCGCGGAGCCGCCGGAAGGGGTGCGACCGGCAAGCGTCAACGCTTCGCCGCCGACGATGAAGATCGAAACGTCGTCACTGCCCGCGTTGGTGACGAGCAGGCGGTCGCCCGCGAGCACGACCGAGCCCTGCGACTTCAGGTGCGGGACGCCGTCGCCCCTGCCGCCCGTGGCGTAGCGGCCGAGCTCGGTCAGGGAGCCGTCGTCGCCGCGGCGAAAGGCCACGACCTCGTTGCTCGTCGCATCGTTGGTCTGTACGAAGACATGCATGGCGCTCCTCGAGTTGGTGGGTGACGTGGCTCAGTCCGCGAGGAACGCCTTGTGTTACATCGCGATCGCTCTTTGAGGTTCCATCCCACCATGCCGCGGAACGATCGTCTTCGACACCTCGACCTCGTGGAGGAGGACGTACTCGGCCTACGGGTGCTGCGCCCGCGCGAGGCGGAGGCGCTGATCTCCGAGGAGGCGTTCGCGCAGAACGAGTTCCTGCCCTACTGGGCCGAGCTCTGGCCGAGCGCGATCGAGCTCGCGGAGGCCCTGCCGGAGGTCGCCGGTCTGCGGCTCGTCGAGCTCGGCTGCGGGCTGGGGCTTCCCAGTCTCGTCGCGGCGAGAGCCGGCGCTTTCGTGCTGGCGACGGATTGGTCCGAGGAAGCGGTTGCCCTGCTCCGCGCCAACGCGGAACGGAACGGCATCGAGCTCGAGACGGAGCTCGTCGACTGGCAGCAGCCCGAGCCCCTCGTCGAGCGGGCGCCGTTCGATCTCGTTCTCGCGGCGGACGTGCTCTACGAGCGGCGCTACGTCGAGCTCCTGCTGGAGCTGCTGCCTCGACTCGGCGACGAGGTGCTCCTGGCCGACCCGGGGCGACCGTTCACGAAGGCGTTCATGGAACGCGCGGCGGAGAAGTGGGACGTGGCAACCGAGCGCGGGCGTGTGCTCAGGCTACGGCTCAGGTGAACAGCGTGAGCTCGGGCTCGCGCTCGCCGCGCAGCACTTCGAGATCGACCTCGACGCACCAGAAGCCGCGGGACGTTGCGAGCGTCGCAGCCTGGGGCTTGATCACCTGCGCGGCGAGGATGCCGCGGCAGCCCGCGCGGGCCGGGTCGCTGCGGATGAAGCCGAGGTACCGCGTCAGCTGCTCGACCGCCTCGATCGTCGCTACGCGCTTGATCTCCACCGCGACCCAGCCACATCAGATCGACCGGGCCGACGTCGGTCGCCCACTCTCGCCGCACCAGCCGCAGACCTTCCTCGACCGCCTCCGGCCGTTCCGCGAGCAACTCCTGCAGGTGGGCCTCGACGCCGTCCTTCTCGAGCGCCGCCGCCTCGCCCATCTCGTGCGTCACGTCGCTGAGCACGTCGACGAGGCGAATCTCGAGCCGGTCCTCGGTCCTCCCCGCCCGCTTGCGCACGACGAGCGTGTCGCCGTCCTCCTCGAGCACGGTCGGCGGAGTCATCCAGTTCAGCGGCTTGACCTTCTGACCCCCGCTGTCGTCCCAGACCATGAACGTGCCGTCGGCCTTGATGATCAGCAGACGCACAGCCTCCGGTAAGGACGTCGAGAGGCGGCCTGTGTACTGCACGGAGCAGCGAGCAACGACGAGACGCATGACGCGGGACCGTATCGGCCGATTCGGACGTGTCTATTGCGTAGGCTCCGCGAAGTGGGCCGGATCGAAGCGCGGCTGGAAGAACTGGGCCTTGTGCTCCCTGCGCCCATGAATCCGCCCGGCAACTTCAAGCTCGTCAAGGTGCACTCGGGGATCGGGTACATCGCGGGGCATACTGCGATGGACGGATCGACCGTGTTGGTCGAGGGCATCGTGGGTCGTGACCTGACCGTGGACGAGGGCTACGAAGCCGCCCGGCTGACCGGCCTCTCGATCCTCGCCTCCCTCAAGTACGAACTCGGCGATCTCGACCGCGTGACCGAGTGGCTACGAGCGGTCGGCTACGTTCAGACTGCGCCGGGATTCATCGGCAACGCGAAGGTCGTCAACGGCTTCAGCGACCTCATCCTCGAGCTATGGGGCGACGCCGGACGTCATGCGCGATCGGCGCCTGGGCAAGGCCCGTCTCCGCTCAATGTGCCGGTGATCGTCGACGGGATCGTGGCTGTCGCCGTCTGACTAGGCCAGGACGAACGCGGCGTCGTGCGACGAGCGGGCGACCCGCTCACGGTGGAGCAGCGCGCCACGGTCGTTGAGGACGCAGACCGTCCCCTGCTCGAGTGACGGCGTCAGCACCTTGCCCCACGCCTGCTGGACGTTGTACGAGCCGGCCGGCACACGGGTCGTCCGCAGCAGCCGGCCGTCGAGCCGGTGCACGCGCAACGTGCCGTCGTCGCCGCTCGTCACGAACGCGACACCGCGCGCGAAGGCCACATGTTGCGGCGGTGCGTCGGCGTGGAGCGTCGCGAGCCGCTCGCGCGTGCGCAGGTCGTAGATCGCCATCGCGTTCTGCGCCCCGGAGGTCACCCAGACGTGGCGCTCGTCGGGGGCGAAGCCGACGTCGTGCGCGAGGAACGGCGGCGCGATCCGTGCGACCAGCCGCGGCCGCGTTGGCCGCGAGACGTCGACGACGGCGACGCGCTCGGCCTTGGAGCCGAGGGAGACCCAGAGTGTGCGCCCGTCCCGCGAGAGCGAAACGTGGCGTGCGGGGCCGCCGAGCGGCGTACGGTGCAGGACGCGCTCGGCGATCACGTGGACGACGGCCACGTCACCGAGCTTGGAGTCCGTGACATAGGCGAGCCACCCGCTTGGATGCGCCGCGGTGTAACGCGGCTCGCCGAAGCCTCGAACGACGCCGCGCACCCGCCGGCCGTCGACGATGCTGACCGTGCCGCGCGTCGTGTGCGCGACGACGGCGAGGTGGCTTCCGATGCTTTCCACGCTGCGGGGCCCGCCGTCGGTGCCGATATGCCGCAGGACCCGGCCGCTGAGTGGATCGACGACGACGATCCGGGACTCGAGATCCGCCGTGACGAGGGCGTACGGCATGCCTTTCCCCCAGGCCTGGCCGCTGCGCACCGCGAGGGGTACTGCGGCCGCAGCAAGCAGGAATTCGTGCCGATTCACTTCTCCTTCTACGGGCGACGCCCGTCCTGAGGTCCCGATTCTGCGAGTCAGCGGACGCGCGGGCGGTTCACGAACGAGTTGTCGAGCGCAGCCCTCCGGCCGACGGCAAGCGCACCCGTCAGCACGGCCGCTTCGCCGAGGCTCGACACCTCGACGCGCGGCGCAGCCGGCAGCCACGCTGTGAGGTGGGCGCGCACGGGCTCGAGCAGCAGGTCGCCGTTCGCGCCCAGCCCGCCGCCGAGGACGACCAGCCCAACGTCGACGGCGACCGTGAACGGAACGGCGTGCAACGCGATCCGCCGAGCAACCTCGGCGACGACCTCCTTCGCCACGCCGTCTCCTGCACGCGCGGCAGCGAAGATGTCGCGCGAGTCGAACGGCGGTAAGAGCGAGGTCTCACGCTCCGCGGCGAGCCGTGCGGCGTAGCTCGAAACAGCACCGGCGCAGGGATCGACGTCTTCGCCGAAGCCCATGAACGCGTAGTCCACCTCGCCTGCCATGCCGTGATGCCCGCGGTGCAGCTCGCCGCCGACGACGAGGCCGGCGCCCATCCCGGTGCCGATCGAGAGGAATGCGAAGTCGTCGACGCCCCGCGCGACGCCCTGCCAGCGCTCGCCGACCGCAGCGAGGTTGACGTCGTTCTCGATCGTCACTCGAAGGTCGAGGCGGTCGGCGAGCGCGGGCGCGAAGCCGGTTCCTTCAAGCCCGGCGACGTTCGTGGCGAGCCGGATGCTGCGATCCGCGGGGTCTACGGCGCCCGGAACGCCGACGACGACGCCGTCGACGAGCTCGCGGGCGAGCCCCGACGAGTCGACGAGGACGTCGACAAGCCCGACGATCGCGTCCAGCGCCGTGTCCGCGTCGGCGCGTGGAAGCTCGACGTCCTGCCGTGCTCGCACGCGGCCGGAGAGGTCGCAGATCACTCCGCGCAGGAAGCGGGCGCCGAGGTCGAGGCCGAGCACCACGGCCGCCTCCGGGACGGGTTCGAAGAACACCGCGCCGTAGCTCGGTCCGTCGCCGCCCGGTGCCGCCTCGCGCACGAGCCCGGCCCCCAACAGCGTCTGGAGCGCGAGCGAGACGGTCGGCTTGGAGATGCCCGCCCGGCGCGAGATCTCGGCACGCGAGATCGGGGCGCCCGTCCGGATCGTCTCCAGCACCGTGCGCTCGTTCAGATCCTTCAGCAGCGGCGGGATGGCGGCCATCTGGTCAAGAACATTAACCCATTGAGCGGCCGACTTGGCAAGAGGTCTTGACCTCTGTGGCGGATCGGCGTACAGTCGCCAGAGTCTTGTTCGGAACCTTTACGAGTTCTGCAGGCGACGCGCCGACTGGACGACGGCGCGCCGCCGGAGGAGGGCCGGACATCGTCCACCCACTCAGCGGGAGGTCAAGATGAGACGCGTGGCGACGGCCGCCGGCCTGACGGCGGCCCTGGTGCTCGGCACCCTCGCCGTCGCCGGCTGGGCCCGCGGGCCCGAGCCCGCGACGAAGGCGAATGCGAAGGCGACCAGTCTCACGGTCTGGGTCGGCTGGAGCGCGAGAGAACTCCGGGAGTTCAAGAAGGTCGTCGGCGAGTACGACGCCAAGCATCCGGAGCTGACGATCAAGGTCGTCGGCTCGATCAACGACAACAAGATCACGGCCGCAATTCGCTCCGGCAATGCGCCGGACGTCGTCAGCTCGTTCACGTCCGCAAACGTCGGCGTCTACTGCGGAACCGGTGCCTGGATCGACCTGGCTGCGTACCTGAAGAAGGACAAGATCGATCTGACGCAGTTCCCGAAGACGACGCTGTACTACACCCAGTACGGCGGCAAACGCTGTGCCCTGCCGCTGCTCGCGGACGCGTATGGGCTCTACTACAACAAGGATATGTTCCGGAAGGCGGGGATCAAGAAGCCGCCGCACACCATGTCGGAGCTGACGGCTGACGCGAAGAAGCTGACCCGGCGGAGCGGCAGCTCGCTGAAGGTCGTCGGCTACACCCCCTTCTGGGGCTTCTACTCCGGCAACTTCGCGGACATGACCAACTACGCGCCGCTGTTCAAGGCGCAGTACCTGAACAAGTCGGGCAAGTCCATCCTCTCGTCGCAGTTCGCCTGGTCGAAGCTGCTGCGGTGGCAGAAGAACCTGGTCGATTACTACGGGTACGACAAGCTCGTCCGCTTCCAGGCCGGCCTCGGCGACGAGTTCTCGGCTTCGCACGCGTTCGAGGTGGGAAAGCTCGCGATGATGATGGACGGTGAATGGCGCGTTGCGTTCATCGCGGCCGAGCATCCGGAGCTGAACTACGGCACGGCCCCGATGCCGGTCGACGACGCACATCCCGAGCTGTACGGTGCGGGATCGGTCAACGGGACGATCATCGGCATCCCGAAGGGCGGGAAGCACAGCGACGAGGCGTGGGCACTCGTCAAGTACCTCACGATGGACGACCACGCGCTGGCGATGTTCTCGAACGGGATCCGCAACGTGCCCTCCACGCGCACCTCCGCGAAGTCGCCCGACCTGAAGCCGGATCCGCGCTTCGCGACGTTCCTGAAGATCTTCAACAATCCGAACTCGGCGACGGCGCCGATCACCGCCGCCGGCAACGCGAACCTGTCGCTCGTCGGACGGTTCACCGTCAAGTGGCAGGCTGGAAAGGTGAACGACCTGCACGGGGGCCTGAAGAAGCTCGACAAGCAGGTCGACGCGCAGAACGAGCAGGCGAAGAAGGGCGGCGGCGTGCCGTGATCCCCGCCGCGATCGCCGACGCGACTGCCGCATCGCCGGCGATCGACCGCCGGCGAGCCAGGAGGAAGGCGGCCTGGCGCCGCCGGGGACTCGTCCTCCTCCTCATGTCCCCCTGGCTCGCCGGCTTCTCACTCTTCTTCGGCTACCCGATCGTGATGAGCGCCTACCTGTCGTTCAATCACTACGACCTGCTGTCATCTCCACGCTGGGTCGGCTGGGCGAACTATCACTACCTCCTGCACGACGACCCACTGGTGTGGCCGGCCGTTCGCAACACGATCTGGTTGATCGCGGTCGCCGTCCCGCTACAGGTTGTGTTCGCATTCGGCGTCGCGTTGATGCTCGCGCGGGCGAAGAGCGGCGTCGGCTTCTTCCGCACGATCTTCTACCTGCCCGCGCTCGTGCCGCCCGTTGCCGCCACGCTGGGATTCGTCTACCTGCTCAATCCTGCGACCGGGCCGGTGAACACGCTGCTGGGGAAGCTCGGGATCGAAGGCCCGCTGTGGTTCCAGTCGCCGGATTGGTCGAAGCCGTCACTCGTCCTGCTCGGGATGTGGGGCGTCGGCAACACGATGATCATCTTCCTGGCGGCGATCCTCGACGTCCCGCAGCACCTGTACGAGTCGGCGCAACTGGACGGTGCGAGCGCGCTTCAGCGCCTGCGCTGGGTGACGCTGCCGACGATCAGCCCGGTGATCCTCTTCTCGGTCGTGATCGGGGTGATCTATGGACTGCAGTACTTCACGCAGGCCTATGTGGCCGGGAACGTGGCCGCGGGGCAGGCGTCGCAGGCGGGGGATACCGTGAACAACCTCGGCTATCCGCAGGAGTCGACGCTCTTCTACCCGGTGCTCCTGTACCAGGAGGGCTTCACGTACTTCCACATGGGCTACGCGTCCGCGCTGACGATGCTGCTGCTCGGCGTCGCGTTCACGGCAACGCTCGTGATCGTCGTCAACTCGCGGCGCTGGGTGCACTACCAGGCGCCGGCGCGATGAGCACGGCGAGTGTCCCGATTGGCGCAACACTCGTCAGGCGCAGGCCTCCTGCTGCCGTGCGGCGGCGGCGCTTCCTGCTCGCGGTCGCGAATCACTCGTTCTTGATCGCCGCTGCGGCGATGTTCCTCGCACCGCTCGTCTTCATCGCGCTGACGGCGCTGATGACGAATCAGCAGGCACTGTCCACGGACCTGTGGCCTCACCCCTTCCGCTGGAGCAATTTCAAGGACGTCTTCACGCAGGCGCCCTTCTGGCGCTGGACGTTGAACACGATGATGTACTCCTGCCTCGCTACGCTCGGCGTGCTCCTCTCGAGCATCCCGGTCGCGTATGCGCTCGCCCGGCTGCGCTGGCGGGGGCGGAACGCGCTCTTCCTGGTGACGCTGATCGCGCTGATGCTCCCGCCGCAGGTTTCGGTCGTCCCGCTGTATGTGATGTGGTCGAAGCTGCACCTGGTCGGGACGCTCTGGCCGGTGATCATCCCGAACTGGCTCGGAGACGCGTTCTCGATCTTCCTGCTGCGCCAGTTCTTTCTGACGATCCCGGAGGAGTACTTGGACGCAGCACGCGTCGACGGCTGCGGCGAGCTGCGAATCCTGACGACGGTCGTGACCCGGCTGGCGAAGCCTGCGATCGCGGCGGTCGCGCTTTTCTCGTTCCTCTACACGTTCAACGACTTCTTCTTGCCGCTCCTCTACGTCGGTGAGAACCCGGCCCACTGGACGCTGCCGATCGGTCTGTCGGAGTTCCGCTCCCTGCACCAGGTGCAGTGGAACCTGACGATGGCGGCAACGCTGCTCGTGATGGCGCCGGTGATCATCCTCTTCTTCCTGGCACAGAAGGCCTTCGTCGAGGGCGTCACACTGACGGGGGTGAAGGGATGAACTCGTTCACGTTCCTGGGGGTCAGCCTTTCGCGGAGCGCCGCTCCGCGGCGCGGGAGCGAAGGGCGGCCAGGGGCGTGAAGGTGGCCGTGATCGGTGGGGGGTCGACGTACACTCCGGAGCTCGTCTCAGGGCTTTCTGGCCTCGCCGTCGACGAGCTGGTGCTGCAGGACATCGATCCCGAGCGGCTGGAGGTGGTCGGCGGGCTCGCGCAGCGCATGCTTCGCCGCGTCGAGTACGGCGGCGAGCTGTTGCTCACCGACGACCTTCAGCGCGCCTTGGACGGTGCCGATTTCGTGCTGGTGCAGATCCGCGTCGGCGGGCAAGCGGCGCGGCTCCAGGACGAGACGATCCCGCTCGCCTGCGGCTGCATCGGCCAGGAGACGACCGGCGCGGGCGGCTTCGCGAAGGCGATGCGCACGGTCCCTGTCGTCTTGGAGATCGCCAAGCAGGTACGCGCGCGAGCCGCCGACGGCGCGTGGATCGTCGACTTCACCAATCCGGTCGGGATCGTGACGCGCGCGCTCCTCGATGCAGGCCATCGCGCGGTCGGGCTCTGCAACGTCGCGATCGGCTTCCAGCGATCGATCGCAGCGAGGGCCGGCGTCGAGCCTGCGCGGATCGTCGTCGACCAGGTGGGGCTGAACCACCTGACGTGGATCCGCGCGGTGCTGCTCGACGGGCGGGACATCCTCCCCGAGTTGCTCGCGGACGACGTCGACGAGCTCGCCGATTCCGTGAGCCTTCCGCCGCGGCTGCTGCTGGAGCTGGGCGCGATCCCGTCGTACTACCTCCACTATTTCTATGCGCACGACGCGGTGCTGCGCGAGCAGCTGGACGGTGTGCCTCGCGCGGCGACCGTCGCCGAGATCGAGCGCGAGCTCCTGGAGATGTACCGCGACCCGACCCTCGCCGAGAAGCCGAAGCTGCTCGAGCGGCGCGGCGGTGCGTTCTACAGCGAGGCGGCGGTCGGACTCGTGCGCTCGCTGAGCTCTGGCGACGGCGCGATTCACGAGGTCGACGTCCGCAACGAGGGGACGCTGGGCGGGCTCGCGGACGACGACGTCGTCGAGCTGCCGGCGCGGATCGGGCGCGACGAGATCGTCCCGCTGGAACAGCGTCCGCTCGCACCCGAGTTGCTGGGCCTCGTGCAGCACGTCGCCGCCTACGAGCGCCTGACGGCGCAGGCCGCTGTCAGCAGCGACCCGGCCGAGGCGAAGAAGGCGTTGCTCACCCATCCGCTGATCGGCCAGTACGAGCTCACGGAAACGCTGCTCGAGCCGCTGCTCGGCGTGCGGGAGGCCGCGCCGTGAGCGAGCCCTTCGTGCTCGCCGTCGACGGCGGCAACTCGAAGACCGACCTCGCGCTCGTGCGCGTGGACGGCGAGCTGCTCGCGCTCGCCCGCGGCGACATGAGCTCGCCGCATCACCTCGGTCTCGAGGGCGCGCTCGCCGCGCTCGAAGGATTGCGCCAACGGGCACTCGGCGAGGCCGGCGTCGACGGGCGGGCCGCTGTCGCGCAGCTGCTGCTCGCCGGCGTCGACTTTCCCGCCGAGGAAGAGCGTGCACGAGCGGCGATTGCCGTGCGCGGCTGGGCCGATGAGACGCACGTTGGAAACGACACCTTCGCCGTCCTGCGCGCGGGAACGGAACGTGGCTGGGGTGTCGCGGTCGTCTGCGGTGCGGGCATCAACTGCGTCGGCGTCAGCCCGGACGGACGGCACGCGCGCTTCCCAGCGCTCGGCGCGATCACCGGCGACTGGGGCGGCGGGTACGACCTCGGCCTCGCGGCCGTCTCCGCGGCGGCCCGCAGCGAGGACGGTCGCGGCCCCCGCACGAGCCTCGAGCAAGCAGTTCCGGCGCACTTCGGCCTGCGTACGCCGCTCGAGCTGGCCGAGGCGATCCACGCCGGACGACTGCAGATGCGCCGGGTGATCGAGCTCGCGCCGCTCGTCTTCGCAGAAGCCGGGCAAGACTCCGTCGCGGCCGAGATCCTCGATCGCCTCGCGGCCGAGGTCGTCGCGCTCGTGCGCGCTGCGCTCACGCGGCTGGACCTGCGCGATCAGCCTGTCGAGATCCTGCTCGGCGGCGGTGTCCTCCGCTCCGCAGACGGACGCCTCGTCGACGCCATCGAGGCGGGACTGCGCGATGTCGCGCCGAAGGCGATCGTGCACCGCACGGAATCGCCGCCGATCGTCGGCGCAGCACTGCTCGCGCTCGATGCCGTCGGTGCCGATGCCGCTGCTCAGCAACGAGCTCGCGACGAACTCGGAGCCGCCGTCGGGCGCCTCGAAGAACGCTACGAACCCGTGGAGGTCGAGTGATGGCGGACGTTCGCTTCCAGCAGGCGACGAGGATCTATCCGGGAAACGACGTGCCCGCCGTCGATACGCTCGATCTCCACGTCGCCGACGGCGAGTTCATGGTGCTCGTCGGTCCATCGGGCTCGGGCAAGACGACCGCACTGCGCATGCTCGCCGGGCTGGAGGAGGTCGACGCCGGCGCGGTTTTCATCGGCGGCCGCGACGTGACCGACGTCCCGCCGAAGCAGCGCGACGTGTCGATGGTCTTCCAGAACTATGCGCTCTATCCGTATCTGACCGTCGCCGCGAACATCGGCTTCCCGCTCCGGATCGCCGGCGTGCGCAAGAGCGTGCGCGAGCAGCGCGTCCGCGAGATCGCGAAGCTGCTCGGCCTCGAGGAATACCTGGAGCGGAAGCCGGCCCAGCTGTCGGGCGGGCAGCGCCAGCGCGTCGCCATGGGCCGCGCGATCGTTCGAGTGCCGAGCGTCTTCTTGATGGACGAGCCGTTGTCCAACCTGGACGCGAAACTCCGCGTCCAGATGCGCGCCGACATCGCGACGCTCCAGTCGGACTTCGGCGTGACGACCGTCTACGTCACACACGACCAGGCGGAGGCGATGACGCTGGGCCATCGCGTCGCCGTTCTCAAGGACGGGCGGCTACAGCAGTGCGCGGAGCCGCGAAAGCTCTACGAGCATCCCGCGAACGTGTTCGTCGCAGGCTTCGTCGGTTCGCCGGCGATGAACTTGCTGACGGTGCCTCTCGGCTCGAACGGATCCGTGTCCGTCGGCGGCGTGCACGTCCCGCTGCCGCGAGGGGCAGGGGCGAACGGCCGTTCGGCAGTGGTGCTCGGCTTCCGTCCCGAGGCGCTCGAGCTGGGAACCGAAGGCGTCGCGGCGCAGGTCGAGGTCGTCGAGGAGCTCGGTGCCGATGCCTTCGTCTTCTGCACCGCCGACGTGGGAGCGCGCTCGACCAAGCTCGTCGCACGCGTCGAAGCTCGGCGCCGTCCGGCGCGCGGCGAGCGTGTCGTCCTCCATCCCGTCGCAGCCGAGGCGCACGTGTTCGACGCCGAGACCGGCGAGCGCCTGGGCGCCGAATGAAGGGCGCGCTTTTCCGCGCCGAGATCCGCGAACAGCCGAGGGCGCTGGAGCGCCTGCTCGAGCGCAGCGGCGACTTCGCGCGCGTGGCCGACGCGATCGCGGCACGTGCACCGGAGACGATCCGGCTCGTCGGGCACGGCTCATCGGACAACGCCGCGTCCTTCGGCGTCTACGCATTCGGGCTGCTGCCGGGCTGGACCGCGTTTCGCGACTCGATCTCGCTCGCGACCTACTACGACGCGCAGGTCGATGTGTCGCGCTCGATCGTCCTCGCGCTCTCGCAGTCCGGGCGCACGCCGGACGTTCTCGACTACGTCGAGCGTGCCCGGAAGCGCGGGGCGTTCACCGTCGCGGTCACCAACGAGCCCGACTCGGAGCTCGGACGCGCGGCGGACGCGGTTCTGCCGCTCGAAGCGGGACCCGAGCGGTCCGTTGCCGCGACCAAGACGTACACGAACCAGCTCGCGGCGCTCGCGCTCCTCGCCGGCGCGACCACGGGACGCGGCGACGAGCTCCGCCGAGCGCTGGCGCAGACGGCCGCGATGCTCGACGAGGCGATCGCTGCGCTCGAGTCCACTGTCCCCGCCATCGCCGTGCCGTTTGCCTTTGTCGGCCGGATGTTCGTGATCGGCCGCGGGCTCGAGTTCGCAACCGCGCGCGAGGTGGCGCTGAAGCTGACTGAGACGTGCCGCGTAGCCGCCGAGCCGCTCACCGCCACGGATCTCGCGCACGGGCCGATCGCGGCGCTCGATCCGCTGTTCCCCGTGTGGACGATCGCCTCTGTCGACGCAAGCCTCCCGGCTGCGCTGGACGCGGCGACCCGCGCGCGGGAAGCAGGCGCGACGATCCTGGCGAGCGGCAGCGCCGCGGCGCAGATCGAGGGCGCCGCGTACGTGCTGCCCGTGCAGCAGGCGCCGAACAAGGTGCTGGCGCCGATCCTCTCCGTGCTGCCGGGCCAGCTGTTCGCAGCCGCGCTCGCGGATGCGAAAGGCCTCGATCCCGACAGCCCGCATGGGCTGAGCAAGGTGACGCTGGCGCGTTAGCCCAATAGCAAGGAGGCCGCCCGTAACGGGCGGCCTCCTCGGTTGTCGCGCTGTGTCCGCTTTGCGCTAGAAGCTGAAGCGGGTGAGATGGCGCAGCAGCCCCAGCTTGGTGAGGCGGGGCTTCTTGTAGCTCTTCAAGCTCGAACTCCTTTCAGTCGGAGATGACGATGTCCGCCGTGGCGCCCTGCTTGCCGCCGTATCCGGTGATGACGATGGTGTTCGTGTTGCCGGCCTTCATCGCCGACGCCACGTCGAAGCTCCGCACCTCTCCAACTGCCAGCGCGGTCTCCTTGAAGGTCACGCCGTTGACGACGATCTTGACCTTCTTCATGCCCGGATCGCCGTTCATGATCGTGACCCTGCTTTCGGCCTGAGGCAGCCCCGAGAACGTCTGGCTTGCCGGCTGATCGTCACCGATCGACCGGATCACCGAAGTCAGGACCGGGTCGCAGATCGTCCTGTTGCCTGCGACATCGGTCACCGTCAACTCGAAGGTCGAGCTCAGGCTTTGGTTGATCTTCGTCGAGCGCACCACGACCGGGCTCGTCGTGCCCGGAGCGAACGGCGGCACCACCGTCGTCGCGTTGACGCTCTTCGTGACCAGGATCGTGGCCAAGCCGCTGCCCTGATCACGCACCGTCGCCTCGGCGTACTTCTTGCCACTGCTGTCGGTTCCCACTGCCGTCAACGTGCACGACGGCTTCGTCGTGTCCGCAGCGGTCACCGTCTCCGTCTCAGCACCGCAACCGCTCGCGGAGGCTGCGTTCGACGGATCACCGCTGTACGAAGCGACCCAGTAGTACGTGCCCGCCGCGGTCAGCGTCACCGGGTCCGAGTCCGGGACCGACCCGTTCGTGACCGCCTTCGTGCCGCCGTTTCCTGCGACGGTCGTGCAGGTGTTGTTCGAATACACGGTGTAGGTGACCGTGCCGCCCGCGCTCGAGGCATTCGTGCCCGAGAGCGTCGCCGAATCGTTTACAGCCGTACCCGAAGGTACCGTGATCGCCGCACCCGACTTGCCGCCACCCGACAAGGATGTCGTCAGTGACGTCGCCGTACTGACGGCCGTCACCGTCTCCGTCTCAGCACCGCAACCACTCGCGGACGCTGCATTCGACGGATCACCGCTGTAGGAAGCGACCCAGTAGTACGTGCCCGGCGTCGTCAACGTCACCGGATCCGAGTTCGGCACCGTGCCGTTCGCCACCGTCTTCGTGCCGCCGTTTCCTGCGACGGTCGTGCAGGTGTTGTTCGAATACACGGTGTAGGTGACCGTGCCGCCCGCGCTCGAGGCATTCGTGCCCGAGAGCGTCGCCGAGTCGTTTACAGCCGTACCCGAAGGCACCGTGATCGACGCACCCGACTGGCCGCCGCCCGCCAAGGACGTCGTCACGGACGTCGCCGCCGGCGCGAGCACCGTGATCGGTGCAGTGTCGCCGGTCGGAGCGACCGTGACCGCACCCGCGTCTCCGCCCGCGTTGTTGTAGTACGTCCCGGGGGTGCTCGAAGCCGTGACGAGGAAGTGCAGCGTGACGTCCCCGCCTGGGGCAACGCCGAACGAGCCGCTCCAAGTCAGCGTCTGACTCGAGATCGACGGGTTCGCCGTCGTCGCGCCGGTGGTGGAGTTGGCCACGTAGCTGAACCCGGCGGGCAGCGTGTCCGTAATCGAGTTCACGGTCACGCCTGTCGCGTTCGGGTTGTGGATCGTGATCGTGTACCCGTCTGGCCCGCCCGGTGACGTCGAGGCCGAGTCGGCGGTCTTCGTCGTCGTGAGCGGTGCGAAGCCGAGCGGCGAGAACGTCGTCAGGTGCGACACCGTGACGGCGCCGCCTGCCGGGACGCTGACGTCCCAGCTGAGAGCGATCCCGTTGTCCTCGTAGATCGCGCACTCGCACGTGTTCGGCATCTGCGTCTTGGAGCCGATCTGCGACCAGATCGTGTTGTAGAACGCCTCCATGTAGCTGCTTCCCGCGGTCAGCGGGAAGAGCTGCTCGATCCGGCTGGTCGGCGTAGCGTCAGCCGTGCAGGTAATCGCACTGCCGTCCACGCGGCCGAAGCCGTAGTCCGAGTTCTGCAGATAGCAGTCACCGGCCGCATAGAGTCGCACCGACTTCGGCCCACCGGTGTTCGAGATCTGCACGTCCGTCCTGTACGACTCTTGACCGACGACGTAGGAATCGGTCTGCGTGATGTGCAGCCCGCTCAGCCCGAGGTCGACGACCGTGACGATCTTGTATGGGTCAGCGCTCGTCCCCGAACCTGTCGGCCCCACCTGGCTCACCGGCGTGAAATGAGCAGAGGGTCCGCTCGCGGCGCCGCCCGCCGGGATGAATGCCGGTGTGTAGCCGACGTTCGCAGTGAGGTCGACCGCACCCGTGATGCACGCCGTGTCGCCGTACCACTCGCCGGCGAAATCGCCCGTGTGGTTGACAGCGCAGTTCAGATCCGTCGAAATGGTGATGTTCGTCAGCGGTCCGGTGGAGGCGATCGTGGCCGAGAACGCGTTCGACGTCAGAATCAACGCCGCAATCGCGATCAGACACGTCGTACCGGCGAGCCGTAGTCGCGCGAATTGCTTGCCACCCATTTTTGCCCTCTCTCTCCCCCTCGATGGAAACTGCGGCAGGGAGTCCCGGTCTCGAGCGCGGTTCGCAGCACAGGCGCTTCAGGCGCGGCGTCGCGGTCCGGAACAGGACCGCGAGGGCCTGCTTCGCTCGTGTTGCCCCTCTTCTCCCGGCTTTCGACTTGTCCCGGCACCTTGTCGCACTCACGCGCGCGCTTCAACTAGCCATGAGGCGAGCAAAGCCCGAGGCGGAAGAGCCGCTAGTCCTTGTATGGGTCGAACACGTCGCGAGCGGCCATCGCGACACCCAGCGGCCGCAGCGTATGCGTCACACGGATCGAGCCTGCATGCGCGGCGAGCACCTCGGGCAGGCGGTTGTACACCTCCGGCGCCTCGTCCGCGCCGCCCCCGACGAGCACAATCCCCTGCCGGCGCAGGCGCGCCTGCACTGCGGGCCAGTCGACCACGCCGGGCTTCACCTGCTCCTCGACCCACATCTTGCGGAGCTTCGTGGCGTGCTCCGGGCACGCGCCCGGACTCTCCGCAACGTAGGCACAGTCGCGGTGCGCGCACGCCCAGCGCTTGCGCCGTCGCACGCGACCCGCTGCCCGCGTACGGCTCATCACGCGGCCGGCACCGTGCACCGTCGAGAGGAGCGCCTCTTCGTTCTCCGCCGATGCGACGCCCTCGAGGATCACGGACTCGTCGCCCATCGATCCACCGACGAACCCCTCCTGGCCGGGGCGGGCCGGCGTGCAGCCCTTCCGGATCACCCAGTAGGTGCGGCCGAAGTGCTCCTCCCGCCAGGCGAAGTTGTGGTGGTTGTGCACCTCGTGCACGGCCTGGGCGCCCAGGATCTCGAGCACCTTGGCGACCACGATGTCGCGACCGGCGTACGCATAGTCGCCCGCGAGCTCCATCGCCGCGATGTACGCCTGACCGAGCTCGGAGTCGACCGCGAACAGCACCGGCGGCGAGTCCATCTCGCTCTCGACCGCGCGGTCGCCGAAAGCCTTGCCCTCCGCGAGCGCCAGGAAGCCCGACGCCGTCTTGTGGCCGAAGCCGCGCGAGCCGAAGTGCACGCCGACCCAGATGTGACCGTCCTCGTCCTCCATCAGGTTGACGTAGTGGTTGCCGGAGCCGACGGTGCCGAGCTGCGACTCGGCGATCTGCGCCAGCTTGCGCTGCGGCGCGAAGTCGGCGCGGCGGATCTTGTCCAGCACCTCGTGGTCCGAGCGCTCCTGCGCCGGCACGCCCATGCCGAACGAGATGCGACGCGTGATCTCCTGCATGACGTGCTCGACGCCACCCAGCGCGTCGAGGTCCGTCCGAGTCAGGTCGGTTCGGGCCGCCTTGTTGCCGCACCCGATATCGAAGCCCACGCCCGAAGGGGACACGTACCCTTCGTACGCAATACCGCCGCCGATCGGCTGGCTGTAACCCGGGTGGTGGTCCGCGCAGAGGACACCGAGCTCGGCGTCGCCGGCCGCCATGCAGCGCTCGAGCTGCTCGAGGCTACGCTCGTCGACCGGGCCGAAGGTCTTGATCGTGCTCACTGTTCGTTCCTTTCCCGCCGCGGATGGAAAGACACCGGCGGGATCGAGCGAGGACTACCGGCTCATTTGCCAGTCAAAGGCACCGGCGACGTTCGAGTAGTCGTCTGTCCAGGCACGGTCGCCCGTGCGTGCAAAGCGATGCCAGCGGGGATCAGCGAGCAAAGGCGAGATGTCGTCGGCGTGCCGGGCGAGGACGACCCAATGGGAGGCGATCTTCCCAGCTTCCTTCTGCGCTGCCGTCACGTGGGTGTCGTCCTGGGCGACGCCGGCGAAGCCGAGGTCGCGCGCAGCTGCCGCGAACACCGGCTCGAGCTCGAGGAAGTGGTTCGAGATGTGGAACGCGAGGGCGCCGCGCGGGCGCACCTTACGCATCTCCAGTGCGATCGCTTCGCGAGTGATCAGGTGGACCGGGATGGAATCGGAGCTGAAGGCATCGAGGGTGAGCAGGTCGTACGACTCGTCCGGAATCCGGTCGAGCTCGAGTCGTCCGTCGCCGACGATGACGCTCGCCGTCGCCTTCGTGTCACGAAGGAACGTGAACCACTCAGGGTTTTGGGCGATTGCGACGTCGGCCGGGTCGATCTCGATGAAGGTCAAGTGCTGACCGCTGCGCCCATACGCGGCGAGCGTGCCAACACCGAGCCCGACGACTCCGACGTCGCGGAAGGGCCGGCGACGTTGGAGCTTGTCGAAAACCTGACCGATCGGTCCGCTGCGCGTGTAGTAGCCCAGCGGCTCGTCGCGGCGGCGATCGAACCACTGCAGGCCGTGAACGGTCGTCCCGCTGTTGAGGACGTGCAGATGATCGGCGCCTTCCCGGACGATGAGCTGCCCGTAGAAGTCTCGCTCGACGTAGAGGCCGCCCCTGGCCGACATCAGGACGAGCAGCAAGCCGAGCGCGAAGGCGAAGCGAATCGGCTTCGCGTAGAAGACCAACGAGCCGACCACGGCGGTTGCGAGCACGGCTTTCGTGGGCGCGCCGATCGTGAAGCCGAACAGCACGACGGTGAGCATCGAGGCCGTCCCGATTGCGACGTCGCGCAGGATCTGGAATGGCCGCGCCTTCGCGGAGCGTCGTGCTCCTTCACGAAGTACGAGAGCGACTCCGATCACGAGCGGGTATTCGATCAGCGACGAGAACAGCTTCGGCGCCAGAAACGCATTGAAGCTACTGCCGAGAACGCCGCCGAGGGCCAAGAGGAAGTAGAACTCCGTGAGCCGTTCCGTCGGAGGCCGCTCGCCGGCGAGCCTGCCGTGCGCGAGCATCGCGGCGAAGAAGAGCAGTGCCGGCGGAACGATGAGGGTCAGCCAGAGCGGCACGGAGATCATCCAAGGCTCGGCCAGCGCTGCAGCGACGACGACGAACGGTAGGACGCGACCGGCGGCGCGTGTACTCACTGGCGGCCGAGCGGAGAACGCGAAGATGAAGGTGAGCAAGTACACCGCAAGCGGAACGACCCAAAGCAGCGGGATCGGCGCGATATCGGTCGTCATGTGCGTGGTCGAACCAACGAGCAGGCTTGACGGAATGAATGCGAGGACGACCCAGCGGGCGCGTTGCCTCCACGTCAGCGGCGCCGCCGTCGCGACAATCCGGCCCGCCTGATCCGCGCGCGCCCGTCGCGCAATCACGGCACAGAGCATGCACAGCGCGACGAAGGCGACGTACAGGACGGCCCACAAGTGCGTCTGCTCCGACAGCGTCAGGCGCGGCTGAATCAACAATGGATAGACGAGCAGTCCGAGCAGGCTGCCCGCGTTGCCAGCGGCGTACAAGAAGTACGGATCGCCCGCCGAATCGTGGCGTGTCTCCGAGAACCAACGCTGGAGTGTCGGACTTGGCCGTAGTGACTGCAAAGAACGGCGCGCCCACACAGACGAGCAGCACGACCAGAAGCCATGCGGCGGGAGCGCCGTGGCCGACCGGAGACGCGTTCGCAGGCAACGCGATCGGCAGGGCGAGCAGCGGGGCCAGCAGCACGCCGCCATGCACCACCGGTTGGTGCCGTCCCAGCAGTCGCGTCGAGAGATGGGCGTAGCCGTAACCAACGAGCAAGACCGCCTGAAAGAAGACGAGGGCGGTGATCCAGACCGAGCTCGCGCCACCGAAGACGGGCAGGACGAGTTGCGCCGTCATCGGCTCCACGAGGAAGACCAGCGTCGACCCGGCGAAGGCCGCGGCGACGAACAGCCCGACCAACAGCCCAGCCGCGCTGCGCGGCAAAGTCGTGACCGGTGCGGCTACGGCCATGCGAACTGGATCGGCAGGCTCGATCCGAGCCTTGAGGCCCGGCCCTCCTCATCGCCCCAAACGCGCGGGCGCGCGAAGCGCGCTTCGGCAAGATCTAGCGATGGGGATCAGGCTTGGACGCGAGACGCACGATCGCACACGTTGGCTCGCACCCCCGCGGTTGCGCACGGTCGCGGACGAAGGCGAACGACATGCGAGCTGGCTCGAGCTGTTCTTCGATGTGGTCTTCGTCGTAGCGGTCACCGAGCTCTCCGAGCAACTCGTAGTCGACCACTCAGCCGCGGGCTTCCTCCGATTCGCGGCTCTGTTCATCCCGGTCTATGTTGCCTGGCAAGGCTACATGGCCTACGCAACACGTTTCGACACGGACGATCTGCTCTTCCGTGTCGCCTACTTCGCGGCGATGCTGGCGATCGCCGCGATGGCCGTGCTGATCGACGACGTTGCTGCGGGAGTACACACCGCGGAGTTCGCCATCGCCTACGTGGTGTTGAGGTCGTTCATGCTGGCGCTGTACGCACGCGCGTGGTTTGCAGTGCCGGAGGCCCGGCCGCTGATCCGGTTCTACGGAACCGGCTACGGCCTGGGGGTCGCAATCTGGCTTGCTTCACTCGCCTTCGAAACGCCGTACAGATACGTCTTGTGGGGAATCGCGCAGGTCCTCGAGCTGAGCCTGCCCCCACTCTCGACCCGGCTGCATCAACGCATCCCGACGAGCGCCAGTCATCTCCCCGAGCGCTGGGCGCTGTTCACGTTGATCGTGCTCGGCGAATCGGTCGTGGCTGTTGCGATCGCGACCGGCGACGCGAACTGGCACTTCGAGTCGGCGACCGCCGCCGTCCTCGGCTTCGCGGCCGTCGCGGGCATCTGGTGGCTGTACTTCGACCGGCAGGCAAGCGTCCTCCGAGGCTCGACGATGTCGGTCGTCGTCTACTCCTACGCGCACATTCCGCTCCTGATCGGGCTCGCCGCGATGAGCGCCGGGCTGCGCCTGCTGATCGAGCGAGCCGGAGACGATCACCTCGGAACGGGCGCGAGCGCGGCGCTGCTCGGCGGCGCAGCGCTCTATCTCGTGTCGCTCGTGGGCACGCGCACCGTCACGGTTGCCGGATCGCACCGGCGCGGCGTGTCGGTGAAGCTCGGCGCCTCGGCGGTCATCCTCGGCCTTCTTGCCTTCGAGAGTGCTCTCCCGCCGGTGGCGATCGCCGCGGGACTCGCCGGTGTGCTCATTGCAGTGGTGCTCGCGGAGCGAACGCTGATCGAGCCGGGCTCGCCGGCTTGATTCGCGCACCTTGACTGCCTCGGCCGCGCCGGGATCCCCGCCGACGAGCAACGAGCGAGGTTTGACAGCGGTCTTTCGACGGCGCTAGCGTGCGAGTCTGGAAGCCACACAGCGCGAGAGCAGGAGCTGGAGTGATGTCCCCCTTGTTCCTGCTGCGGCTCTGTCCCGGCCAGGTACTTGCCGGTCCCCCATCCCGACCCCCGTCGTGACGTCGCCGTACGTCCTGCGCCGGCGAGCGTCCCGTCCAGCCGGCGAGCGTGCGCAAGTGCAGCTGCTCGACGGGTTCGAGCTCACATTCGGCGCCGAGTCGATCTCGCTCCCGCTTCAGGGCCAGCGGCTGCTCGCCCTCCTGGCGATCCAAGATCGTCCGCTGTTCCGCGCTTCCGTTGCCGGCACCCTCTGGCTGGATACCACCGACGAGCGCGCAAACGCCAATCTCCGGTCGGCTCTCTGGCGCCTGAACTCTCGGGGCCGCCGTCTCGTCGAGACGAACGATCATCACATGCGGCTGGCGCAGGAGGTCGACGTCGACCTCCGCGCGGCCGTCGTGGTCGCCCTGCGGCTGATGGAAGGCTCGGCCGGAGCAGACGAGCTGCCGCACGCTCAGTCCGTCCTCGCCGCCGATGTGCTCCCGGACTGGTACGACGACTGGGTCCTGGTGGAGCGAGAGCGATTTCGACAGCTCAGGCTCCACGCGCTCGAGTTCCTCTGCGAGCGGCTTGCTGCGGCGGGAGACCTCGGAGGAGCGCTCCGCGCCGGTCTGGCCGCGGTCGCTGCGGATCCCGTGCGCGAAAGCGCCCACCGGGCCCTGATCAGAGTGCACCTCGCCGAGGGGAACCATGGCGAGGCGGTACGGCAGTACCACATCTTCAGACAGTTCTTGCACGAGCGGTTGGGGCTCGAACCGTCCACGCACATCGAGGATCTTGTTCCGGGCCTCGACCGCGGGAAGCGATGATGGAATCCCGCTTCGGAACCCGATTCGCCCTTGCCGCGCTCGCCACCTGGCGCGTCACGCATCTGCTCGCGAGCGAGGACGGCCCCGGCGGCGCGGTCGTCGCGCTCCGCGCCCGCGCCGGTTCCGGCCCGCTCGGGGAGCTGATGGACTGCTTTTACTGCCTCAGCTTTTGGGTCGCGGTCCCGTTCGGGCTCGCCCTCTCGCCTCGGCGCAGCGAAACGCCGGTCACCTGCCTGGCTCTCTCGGGCGCCGCGTGCCTGCTCGAGCGTCTCGTGCCTGAGCCACAGGTCGAGAGGACGGGCCTCGCTGAGGAAGTCGACGGCGCGGTGACGGTCCGGTGACGAAAGGATGCGAAGGTGGTGCTCGTGGGTTGCTGTGGACAACGCAGGGCGGCGTTCCGACGTGGAGCCGTGAGCCCGCGCACCCGAACCCCTGCTCCTCCTGAGACGACGACGACCTACACCACCGCACTCCGGCTCCGTCTCGTCCGCCCGGCAAGTGCAAGTTTCCGCGGTGCCGGGACCGGATCCACGTACTCGTTCACAGCCTCCGAGCCGGTCCAGCCGATTCACCAAGCGGACGTGGATTCGCTGCTTCGCACGGGTCTCTTCCAGGTCGTGACCTGAACGCCGGAGGTGACGGCCCGGTGACGCGTACGTGACGCCGTCGCTGTAGACCGCACCAAAGCGTCTGCGCCGACGGAAGGAGACGAGATGGCATCGGACCCGGTCCTGCTCACGGGCAAGCTCCCGAAGCTGAAGGCACAAGAGGCCGAACGGGTCTCCGTGTACCTCGCCCGCGGCGACGAAATCGTCGGCGAGTACCCCCTCGACGAGAAGGGGAACGTGCGGATCGCCGTTGACCGGGCCGAGTCCGCGCGCGTCCAGAACCTTGCACTGGTCGTCGGTCCGAGCGGAATACCCAACAACCTCGGCGGCGTCCCCGAGCTGCAGCGCGTACCGATCGATCCCGGACATCTCGAGAAGGCGGAGGCCGAGCTTCGGCTTCCGCTGGAGAAGATCAAGCTCGATCCGGAGATCCTCGAGCGGTGGTGGGGCTGGTGCCAGTGGTACTGCGTCAGCGGTCGGGTCATCGGGCCTGACGGCTGCCCCGTGCCGTTCGCCGAGGTGACCGTCAACACGGTCTCCTTCTTCTTGTCGAAGACCCCGCGGACGACGGTCACCGCCGATCAGAACGGCAACTTCACGGCGTGCTTCAACTGGTGCCAGTGGCCATTCTGGTGCTGGCCGTGCTGGCCCTTCTGGTGGTGGTGTTGGCCGTGGTGGTGGGAGTGGGACATCCTGCACGTCATCGAGCGGATCGAGCAGGCACTACCGCACGTGCCCGTCGGTCCGGGTCCGGTCGAGAATCCACGGCTCGCGCTCAGCCGGCCCGACCAGAAGATGATGGCGCGCGGCGAGGCGTTCAGCTTCGCCCGCAAGGCGGAAGAGCGGTTCGAGCCCGACGAGGCGCGGACGAGTCTGATCACCCGGAAGCTCGCCAACCCAGCGATCCGCCGGCTCTTCCCGTGGTGGTGGTGGTGCTGCGACGACCCGAACATCTGCTTCACCGTGACGCAGGGCGGCAACACGATCCTCGACGAGAACCCGGCCACTGATACGCGCTGGTGCTTCGGGCCCAATCAGAGCGTCACCCTGGTCGGGAGCGGCCAGGTCGTCACGGCGTGTGACCCGCCGCCCCCGCCGCTTCAGGGCTTCCTGTGGACTCGCGTCGGCGACACACTCGTAGCGGACATCCACGACGGCTACGCGGACGGCAACACGGGCCACCCTGCCAGCGACATGGCCTTCTGGAACGGCCTGAACATCTACGGAGAGTTCGCCCCCGGCACGGTCGGCTACTACCAGGTCGACGCCGGACAGTGGACAGGCAATCCGGCGCGCGGCGGGAGTCCGCCGGTCTCGAGCACGCCCATCACAGCCGACCTCTACAACACCGTCGTGATCTGGCACACGGCCTCGAGCACCGTGACGTTCCACCAGGTGAAGATGGGGCCGTTCTCGAACGGCGGGCTCACGGGACTCTATGCCACTCAGGACCAACGCATATCTGCACCGGCGCCGTGGCCGCCCTTCCCGCCGCACGCCGCCGGCGACATCATCGTGTGGGCGTACAACGGCCTGAAGGTCTCGACCGACGCGTCGAGCTTGATCGGCGGGGCAACGAACGGTGGGGTCACGCTCTCGGTGACAGGCTATGACGCAGCTTTCTCGCCGGTGGCGTTGACGCCGAATCCGGACGACCACTTGACGCTCGAGATCGACAACTCGAGCGCCATCACGATCGGGCACATCAACGGGCTCACGGTCCACGACAACAACAACATGGTGGTCACCTCGACCGGTACCGGGAACTGCCCTGCCTACGAGATTCACCCGGGCGGCTACGTCGTTCTGAACATCACGGTCAAGGACGACAACGAGCACATCGCGCACTACTTGATCTCGCCCGAGTTCGGCCATGCGACGATCGGAACGACGACTCCGGGCGAACGGGACTACCAACCGCCCGCGATGTTCCCGGGGGCACCGTACAAAGCGCCAAATACTGCACTGAAGTCCTTCGGCGGCGGCACCGAGGACATCTACTTCTATCCCACCGAGAGCTGCTGCTACGACTTCCGCCTGTACGTCGCGAAACGCGTGACGAACGGCTCGGGCTCTCCCGGTGAGTACACCGCGGACTTCTGGACGGTGCTGATCAAGCTGATCTAGGCCAATCGCTCGTCGACGAAGGAGAGGTTCATGGCAGCCGCAGAACACCAGCAGCAAGCCGCGCTTCAGTGGCCGTTCTTCTTCCGTTACGTCTACGCGGCGAAGTTCCTCTGCGGTGAACTCAAGCCAATGGACGTCGAAGGCCCGGTCACGCCGGGAAGGTACGCGACCGCGATCAATGTCCACAACCCGCATGGGCATCCGGTCGCAATTCGCAAGAAGGCAATTCTCCTGTACAACGCCGAGCATCCGGAGCAGGCCGTCGAGCGGCCGATCCCGCCCGTTCACGGGGAGCGCACGGTGATCAAGGAACTCGGGCCTGACTGGGGGCTGGAGATCGACTGCCGAGACATCCGCGAGCTGTTGCTCAAGGACGCCTCCGGCCAGACCGGGCCGCCCGCGCCCGTTTTCATCAAGGGCTGGGTTGTCGTCGAGACGCTCGCGGACACGTCGATCGACGTTGTCGCGGTCTACACGGCCGGGCCACTCGAGGCAGCCGGTGCGGCGCGGACCAGCCCGTCGATCGAGACGGAGAGGATCCCGGGGACGCGAACGTTTCTACCCGGCTTTTAGCGCGAGGTGCTTTGGTCGGGGACGGTAGGCGACATCCTCTTCGTCGCTGCCAGCGGCTACCACCACCTCACCGATCTCCGCGGCCGATCAGGGCAGCGTCGTGAGCACGAACGCGGCGTGCAGCGGGATCGCCAGGTGCGCGATGCCTGCGCCGTCCACCTGCACCGCGCCGCCGTCGACGATCGAGCCGTCGCCTGTGTCGTTCCAAACCAGGAGGTGGGCGGACGAAAGCGGCGGCAAGCCGCCGACCGCGTAGGGCGCGACCGTCGGCGAGATCCCGTTCGACGACGCGCCCGCCGCGTCGAGGCCGAGTACCGTCCAGCCGCCGCCCGGACCGGCGAATGCCGTCAGCACCTTCGTTCCTACCGCTCCCTGCACGGCGACCACGCGCCAGCCGGGCAGGACGCTCCGGGTGAGGAATCGCGTCGACCAGTACACGGGGTTCCGCGACCACGCTTCGTCCGGGCCGTTGATCATGTAGAACGCCTGCGTACCGTTGTCGTACTTCGAGTAGTACGAGTCCCATTTCACGGTGCCGCGGAAGCCGAGCTTCGTCGCGAGGACGTCGAACCAGAGGTGCTGGAAGGCGTTGACGTTCGTCTTGCGCATCGGCGTTCCGTCGCTGAACACCCCCGGCGCAGTCACTGTCGCGCCGGCCCAGACGCGCTGCCCGCGCACGCCGTATTCCGTCACATAGACGGGCTTACGCCCGCCGGCGGGCAGCGAGTCGACGATCGTGCGTACGTCGAGCAAGCGCTGCTGGAGCTTCGCGGTGTCCCAGTAGTCCCAGAACACGTGGATGGAGTACGCATCGAGGAGGTCGCTCATGTGCTCCGCCATGTACTGGAACCAGGCGCGCTGGTTGGTCTGCACGAGGTCGCCGCCCATGAAGTGGATCTGGTCGCGGACCCCGGCGGCGCGCAGGCGCGCGTCGAGCGATCGGTACATCGCCTCGTTCTGCGCAGGCGTGATGTTCGTGGAGTTGACCTCGTTCTGGATCGTCACCCAGCGCAGGCCCGTCACGCCGCGGTTGCGGACGAGGTCGACGAGCACGTCCGCGAACCTCTGCGCCGTCTCGTCCGTGAACGCACCGCCTTGCCACGTGACGTTGATCGTCGCGCCGGCGCGTTGCGCAAGCAGCATCGTGCGCACGAACGAATCCATCCGGTCCGGCATCGTGAACGCGCTCTGGTTCACGAAGAGCCGCACGAACTGGGGTTGGAGGCCGACAACCGCATCTTCTACCTCCGTCGGTTGCGGAGGCACGCCTGCGGCCTGGCTGATCTGCGCGTACAGATGCTGATTCATCTGCGCACCGAAGCCGGTGAAGCTGGGCACGAGGACGCTGCCGGGGTCGAAGGCGAAGTCGGCAACCGACAGGCTCGCGGTGGTCGCAGACTTGGCCTCCCCCGTCGCGGCGTCGGCGACAGTCACGACGAGCGGGACGGTACCCGCGGCGCCGAAGGTGGGCGCGCGGCGCAGGACCGTTGTGCCGCCGGCGGCAACGACGACGGTGGAGATGTCGACGATCGTCGGGCCGGTCGCGAGCATGACGGTCACGAGACCGGACGCATTCCCGCTGCGCTCGACGATGTTCACGACGATCGGCGCGGGCCTCCCGGTCAAGGCGAGCTTCGGTGGAGCGAGTGAGACCGCGATTCGTGTACCGGCAGCGCCGGTCAGCGGAATATCGTCGACGAGAGGCTGCATCGCCTGTGCGCCGGCGGGCAGGACCAAGGCAAGAAGCACGGCCCACAGAAACCTCATCCCAGTGGCTCCGGCAGGGGCCTCGCGTGCACGACGACCAGCGTGCGGGTCGGACGTGTGAGCGCAACGTAGAGCTCCCGCAGATCCATCGCCGCCGGCTCGACGACGACGACGTGGTCGAACTCGAGACCCTTGGCGCCGCGCGGTGTCAGCAGCGGGATCGACTCGTCGAACGCCGATCCGCCGAGCGGCGGCGCCTCGGCGATGAGCTCGGCCGGAGCGATCACGGCCAGCAGCCCGTCCTCGTCCGCGAGCACCGTGGCCTCGGCGAACGCCTCGCGCAGCACGACGTCCTCTGCCACGCGGCGAATCCGCGGCGGCGTCCCCCCGCTGCGGAAGGCCAGCGGCGGCTCGTACTCGGGCGCGATCCGGTCGAGCAGCGGTAGCGCGAGCGCCATGATCTCCTCGGGCACGCGGTACGCGTGCCGCAGCTCCTGCACTGCGGGGACTTCGCCTGCAGGCAGATAGCCGAGCACGTCCTCCCAACGCGCGTACGGCACCGGCCCGGTCGCCTGCGCCAGGTCGCCGAGCAGCGTCAGCGACCCGTCCTCGGCGCGACGCCCGATCATGCGCAGCTGCATCGGGGTCAGGTCTTGCGCTTCGTCGACGATCACATGCCCGTAGCGGCGCGGCGCCTCGACGAGCAGGACGGACGCCTCGTCGACGAGCGGCAGGTCGTGCTCGCTCCAGGCGTAGTCCGAAGCCCGCCTCGGCCGGGCTCTCAGCAGCAACTCCTGCTCCTCGGGCTCGAGGACGCCGTCGGCCGCCTCCGCGAGCCGCGCTGGCGAAGTGAGCAGCCGGCGCACGACCTCCTGCGGGTCCGCCGCCGGCCAGGCTCGCGTGAGCACACGGTTCAGGAGCCCGTTGCGGCGCAACGCACGCTCGAGCTCGTCGAACGAGCGAAACGCCGCCCCTCCCAGCCTGCGCGCGTACTCGCTGTAGAAGGCGCGCAGCACATCCATGCGGAAGCGTTCCCGTGCAGCGGCCGTCCGGCCGAGGTCGGTGCGCGCCCGCTCGGCGATCTCCCCCACGTCGCGCGCGTAGACGCAGACATACGCGCCGTCGACCAGGACGCCCAGATCCTCGGGCACGCCCGCCGGTAGCGACGCCACGGCGCGGGCGAGCACGTCGACCATGCGCACATCGCCCTTCACCGCGGCGACGTCGTCGGCTTCGGTTCGCGTCGCAACGACGCCGTCGAGGAGGTCGCCGACGGCGCGCTGCTCGACGTTCGTCTCCCCGAGCGCCGGCAGAACATGCGACACGTACTCCATGAACAGCCTGTTCGGCCCGACGACGAGGACTCTTCCCAGCTCGCTTCGGTGCGAGTAGAGGAGATACGACGCGCGATGCAGTCCGACCGCCGTCTTGCCCGTCCCCGGTCCGCCCTGGATCGCGAGTGCTGGACTGGGATCGCGGGTGATCAGCCCGTACTGGTCAGACTGGATCGTCGCGACGATGTCGCGCATGTGCGTGTCCCGCGACCGTTCGAGGTCCTCGAGCAGGAAGTCGCCGCCGGCAACCGATGCAGTGGAGCCGTCGAGCGTCTCGTCCGAGATGTCCAGCAGGCGCTTGCCCTCCGTTCGGAAGCGCCGCCGTAGGGTCACCCGTTGCGGATCGGCGGGCGTCGCGGTGTAGAACGGCCGCGCCGCCGGCGCCTGCCAGTTGACGACGACCGGATCCTGCGCGTCGTCGTGCACCCACCTCCGACCCACGTACACCGGCCGGTCCGTCCCCTCGAGGTCGAGGCGCCCGAAGCACAGGCCGCGACGCGCGTCCTCGTACGTGCGCAGACGCTTGCGCGCCCACGCCTCGATCATCAGCGCGTGGTCTGCGTTGATCGCCGCGTCCGGCGCATGCTCGACGAGTGCGCGCATCTTCTCGAGGAAGTCGTACGCGCGATCGAGATACGCCTGCTCGACTGCCAGCTCAGGGTGCGGCATCAGGCGTCGAGGTAGCCGAGGAGGTCGTCCGACAGAGCGGCGAGCCGGTCGCGTTCGGCGCTGTAGAGCACGTACCAGCCGTCGCGGCGCAACGTCACGAGCCGCGCCTCCGTGAGCGCTCTCAGGTGCTTCGAGAGCCCGGACGTGCTCAACCCGACGAGCGCCGCAAGCTCCTCGGTCGTCCGCGGCCGGCGCGCGACGAGACGGAGGATCTCCAGCCGCGAGGAATCGCCGGCCGCGCGCAGCGCACCCGCGAGCTCCGACGGCACCGGTGTGCGCCGCGCCTCCCGCGCCACGAATTCGGCCGGGTACGCGACGGCCAGCGGCCACGGCGCGTCGCAGTTCACGCGCACGTGCGGCCAGATGTACACGCTCGGAAGGAAACGGACGGGCTGCTGGAACGTCGGCGTGACGGTGTGCTCGTGCGGCGAACGCCGCTCGAGGATCCCGGTTGCCCGATCGACGCGCACCTCGTTCTTGAAGGGCTCGACGAGCGAGAGGACGTCGCCTTCGCGGATCAAGCGGCGCGCGCGCTCGACCTCGCGCTGCAGCAGCGGCTCCAACTCGCTCCATGTCGCAGCAAATGTCTCCTCCCAGTAGGCATGCAGGAAGTCGAGCAGCCGACGCAGGAAGACCTCGGGCGCATCGAGCAGCAGCTCGACGACGGCACTCGTCGAGTCCCCGTAGCGGGCCGCATTCGCGCGAATGCGGTCACGCGCATCGTCGACGGCGACACCGGCGTCGGACCCGTAGAAGAACAGCGGGCGCGCCAGTGCGAAGCGGACGTTGTCGGTGGGAAGGGCAGCCGCAGCGGCGAGCCCGGCTTCGAACGTCGCCTCGTCGTCACCGCCGACGGGGATGAAGCAGTCCGGCGTCGCGTCGTAGTACAGGAACGCGAAGGTGCGCACGTCGCGCTTGAGCGAGGGCGACAAGGAGCGCATGGCACGGACCCACGGGTGCTGGAGCGGGTGCGCCCACGGGTGCAGGAGCACGTGCAGGCTGAGCAGCGCCTCGTGCACGGGCGACAGCCCGGCACGCAGGGAGCTCGAGTCGGCGGGGTCCAGCTTCAGCTTGATCGACACCTGTTCCTCTCTTGGGCGAATCAGTTGCCGCCCGCGCAGGGCCGTCCTACCCTCGGCCACGACCCATGCGCACCTTAGCCCCAATTTTCGCGGCGCTCGCGACCGCCTCCTTCGCCGCTGCAGCGGGCAGCGGCGTCGTCGCCAGGATCGACGTAGGCGGCCAGCCGTGCGGGGTCGCGGGCGCCAACGGCTCGGTCTGGGTCTCGGACGCGCAGAACGCCGAGCTGATCCGCATCGACCCGGCAACGAACAAGGTCGCCGGCAGGACGAAGCTCGACGACATTCCCTGCGAGATCCACCCCGCGTTCGGCTCGCTGTGGGTCGTCACGCAGTCGGGGAACGTCGACCGCGTCGACCCGGCGACCGGCGAGGTCGTCGCGCATATCCGGGTCGGCCGGGTCACGTACGACGCGACGGACGGCGGCGGCTCGATCTGGGTGACGAACCGCGAGGGACGGACGATTCAGCGAATCAATCCGGCGACGAACAAGGTCGTGAAGACCGTCGCCTTTCCGCGCACGGGCAAGCCGGCCGGCATTGCGTGGTCCTCGAACGCCGTCTGGATCGGCGACGACTACGGCGACTCCGTCTACCGACTCGACCCACGCACGTACAAGCTGAAGAAGGCCGTGCGGAGCGGCGGCACCGGCGCGAACTGGCTCGCAGCGAACGGCTCCTCGCTCTGGGTCTCGAACAATCTCTCGAACAGCATCACGCGCATCAACACGCGCACACGCAAGCGCGTCGCGACGGTGAAGGTCGGGCTCGGCCCGGTGAACCTCGACGTCGTGAACGGCGACGTCTGGGTTCCGTGCGACCAGGACAAGACGCTCTGGCGCGTGTCCGGCAAAACGAACAAGATGGTCGAGAAGCTGTCCGCCTCGGGGAATCCCGCGGTGGTCGCGCCGGTCGAGGGAGAGGTCTGGGCGACGATCTTCGACGCAGGATCGGTCTGGCGGATCCGGCCGGAATAACTCAGCCCTCGAGCACGCGTTTCAGGTTGTCGAGGTTCCCGACCTCGGCGTTCATTTGCTTCTGCACCATCGGCGACATCAGCCTCTTCAGCCCCTCGAGGTGGGCGTTGAGCGTGAAGCTGAGGCGGGTCGCCCCGTTCTCCTCGGTCAGCTCGTAGCGTCCTTCGGGCCGCACGGGTCCCTCGACCGCGCGAAACGCGAGCACCCGGTTCGGCTCGAGCGCCGTGATCTCGATGTCCGCGGGAATCTCGCGCCCGCCAGGTCCCTTCACGCGCTGATGCCAGCGCTCGCCGACGCCGGCACCCGACGACTTCCTGATCTCGACCACTCCAGGCCGCCACTGCGGGTCGTTGTCGTGGTTCGCAACGAACGCGAACACCTCCTCGACCGGCTTCTGGATCGTGATCGTTCTGTGAGCTTCCGGCATGACACGTCTCCTTTCTCGCGCCCCGTCCGGCGATCGTAATGCGAAGCTCCGGGCCAGCGAAATGCGCTCGCCTGCTCAGGTCATCCCGCAGATCCCGAAGCCGGTGCGCACCGTGCTCCGCAACGTCGTGTGGACGTTCGGCCGGGCCACCGCCGCCGCTCGGCCGCTGCCGGACTTTCTGATCCTCGGAGCTCAGAAGTCCGGCACGACCGCGCTCTTCGCGTACCTGCGCAAGCACCCGTCCGTGTCGGGCCCCCTTTGGAAGGAGGTCAGCTTCTTCGACCGGCACTACACCCGGGGTGCGCGCTGGTATCGCGGAAACTTCCCGCTCCGGCGCGGACGGATTGTCGGCGAGGCGAGCCCGAGCTACGTCTTCCACCCGCTGGCACCGCAACGTGTTGCCGACCTCGTCCCGGACGCGCGGCTGATCGTGCTGCTGCGCAACCCCGTCGACCGCGCGTATTCGCAGTACCAGCACGAGGTCGAGCTGGGACGTGAGCCGCTGTCCTTCGAGGACGCGCTCGCCGCCGAGGACGAGCGCTTGCGCGGCGAGGTCGACCGCATGGTCGCCGAACCGGCGTACTTCAGCACCGCCTGGTGGGGCCACACGTACAGGATGCGCGGGTTGTACGCGGAGCAGCTCGAGCGCTGGCTTGCGGTCTTCCCGCGCGAGCAGCTGCTCGTGCTCTCGAACGAGGAGCTCGCCGACGACACGCACGGCGCGTACGCACGGGTGCTCGAGCACATCGGCGCGCCACCGCACCGGCTCGCCGACTATCCACGGGTCTTCGACCGCGAGTACGGCGAGATGCAGCCGGCGACGCGACAGCGGCTCTCTGAGTATTTCGCCGGGCCGAACCTGCGCCTGTACGAGCTGCTGGGCCGGGATCTCGGCTGGGACTGAAGCGTCTACCGGCTGCGGCTCGAGTGCGCGAACCGATCAGACCCCCGGCGGACGGCGTTCCGCGTACTGCGGAAGGCCGTCCTCCGGGATCTGCTCCCACGGCGCGGCGTAGGCGACGTACTGGCGGTACGAAGGCCGAACGCCGGGATCCGTGTCGAATGTGCCGAGGCGGATGCTGATCACCTCGTGATCCTCGGGATGACGGCTCCAGAGCGCCGAGCCACACTCCGAGCAGAACATCTTCGCGAAGCCGTCCGCCGGCTCGTGCGCGCGGATGAGCTTCTCACCCTGCAGGATCTGCAGCGAGCCGGGCGCGATGCGCGCTTGCGCGGACGCGGCCGTCCCGGTGCGTCGCTGGCAGCGCGTGCAATGGCAATACCCCGCCGAGACCAGCGGCTCCGTGACCTCGAAGCGAACGCCGCCGCAGAGGCAGCCGCCGCGAAGCGGCAGCTCGGTCATGTCGCGACTCGGCCGGCGGCCGAGTCCCAGCGCCAAAGGCGGTCGGGCCGCAGGTGCGTGCCGCCCAACCAGCGGTCGAGTCCGAGCAGGTCGACGCGATCGGCGCCACCTGTCAAGACGGCACGACCGGCGTCGGTCAGGGCGAGCGCAGTCCCGGCGAACGAAACTGCGTCTGCGTGCGGCGGCGGTTGCGGGAAGGCACCGCCCCCGGCGACCTCGATGAGGGGCTCTCCGGCGGCGAGCTCGGCGATCCGCCGGAAGACCCAGGCGTCGCCCTCGAAAGGCGCAGCTTCGCGCGCGCCGCTCGCGAGAAACATCTGCACGGGCGTCTGTGGCCCGTCGGCCAACGCCTCGAGCAGCTGTCGTTCGCTCCGTGAGAGCCCGTTTTCCACGCTTGGGAGCTCTTGGAGCAGCCGGCGAAACGCTGAGCCGAGGAACGGCAGCGACGACGTGTCGCCTCCGACAAGGGACTCGACCGCGGTCGGCTCCGGCGCGCGGAACGCGGCCCACGCGTCGGCGGCGAGCGCGACGAGCTCTTCGGTGACGGGGCGGCGCAGCGGCCACAGGGTCTCGAGCTCGTCGGCGTTCAGCTCGCCCGGGCCTTTGAAGTTCGGGCGTCCCTCGAACGTCCCGACGTTGATCAGCTCCAACCGCTCCGGGTCGACGCCCACTTCCCGGACGAGATCGAGAATCTGGAGCAGCTGCAGCTGGTCGTACAGGTCGTGCTCGAACCAGAGCACGACGGGCCGCTCGGCCACCGCCTGCTCGAAGAGACGATCGCGCCGTTCGAGCTCGTCGAGGATCGCGTTGCGGCTCCCCCAGCCGCAGTCGCTGAGGAACGTTGCGCGTACTTCGCGCAACTCGGCCGCCGGAACCGCCGGCACCGGCCCTTCGTTGAGCACGTCCTGCCACGGAAGCACTGTGCCGCCCAGCCCGGTCTGCCTCAGCGTGTTGCCGGCGCTGTCGCCGTTCGTAACGTGCAGGGCTTCGAACGTCACCGTCATACGCGGGCGAACCGCTCGGTCTCGACGCGGAACTCCTCGATCATCTCCGGCGTCAGTGTCGGCTTCGCACTCTCGATCGCCGCGAGGAAGTCCTCGGTGCTTGCGCGGCGGCCGTCGCCGTCGAAGTGCTCGCGCTCGAACGCGCGCTGTGCGGCCGTACGCGCAGTCCACTCGATGTCCGCCGGAGTGAACAGATCGCTCGCCGCAACGAGAGCTTCGATGTCGACGGATTCGTCCGTGATCTCCCCGACGTAGCGATCCCAGATCACGCGCCGCGCGTCCGCATCCGGAGGCCCTACCGGCAGCACGTAGTCGAAGCGGCCGGGCCGGAGGAACGCGGGATCGAGCCGCGAGACCCAGTTCGTGGCGCATGCGAGCAGATGGTGAGGCGCTTGGCGCATGCGCGGGATCTGCTTCAGGAACTCGTTCGTGACGCTCGAACCGACTCGGCGTTCTTCGTGCCGCACCGATGCGAGGTCTTCGACCTCGTCGACGAAGACGACCGCCGTCGGCACCTCGAGCAGGTCGTCGAACGTATCGGCGAGCAACTTCGCCTGCCTCTCCGGTCCCTCCGCCCCGATCTCCGCAGGCTCGACCTCGAAGAACGGCCAGCCCAGCCTCGATGCGATCCCCTTCGCAAACGTCGTCTTCCCTGTGCCCGGCGGTCCGAACAGCACGATCGCCTTCGGCTGCACGACGCCGTGGCGCCGCGCCAGGTCGGGCTCGGCGAGGGGGAGGATCACGCGCCGCTCGATGATGTCCTTGGGCTGCTCCATCCCACGGAGCTCGTCCCAAAGGCCGGGTTCGATCATCTGGCCGCCGAGCCGCGCGATCGCGTCGCGGGGGCCCGCCGCGCCGATCGTTCGCTCGAAGACCTCGATCCCTGCCGGCTGATACCCCCGGCGCACGAGCACGGCGCCGTCTTCGGACACGACGACGATCCGCTGCGCGCCACGCTCACCGAGCACCGACTCGACGGCATCGACGAGGCGGGCGAAGGTCTCGTCGTCGGCCGCGACCACGCCGCTCACCCAGCCGGTCGAGCCCGCGGCCGCTGCGGCCGCCAATCCGACGATCGTGTCGTCCTCCTCGGCGACGGCAATCACCGCTGCATCGTCCGCGAGCAGCGGCAGAACGCGATCGACCGTGCCGCGACCCTTCCCCTGCGACTGCACGAGCTGGAGTGCGTCGGGCAGGTCGCGGGACTGATACGGACGAATCGACGGCCTCATCTCGCAACGATAACGACGAAGCAGCGTGCCGGCCGGGCTCGTTAGGCTCGTTGGGTGCGTGAATGGGGCGCCGAAGTCGCGGTCGACGCGGCGCTCGTGCGGCGACTGCTTGCACAGTTCCAGGAGCTCGAGCTTCGATCGCTTCGGCTGCTCGCGGAGGGTTGGGACAACAGCGTCTGGGTCGCCGACGAGCAGTGGGCCTTTCGCTTTCCGCGGCGGACGATCGCGATTCCCGGCGTGGAGCGGGAACTCGAGGTGCTGCCGCAGCTCGCAGGCTTGCTGCCGCTGCCGGTCCCGGTCCCCCGCTTCGTCGGTCGACCGACAGACGAGTACCCCTGGCCGTTCTTCGGCGGCCCGCTGCTCCCCGGTCGGGAAGTGGCCGATGCCGCACTATCCGATCCCGCGCGCAGGCGGCTCGCTCGCCCGCTCGCAGCGTTCCTGCGCGCGCTGCACAGCGCCGAGATCCCAGCCGGGCTGCCGGAGGATCCGATGGGCAGAGGCGACATGGCACGACGCGTGCCACGGACGCTCGAGCACCTGGCCGAGGTGGCGCAGCTCGGACTCTGGCGCGCACCGGCACCGATCGAACGCCTGCTCGAGGAGGCACGCGCGCTGCCGGTGCCCGAGCCGACCGCGGTCGCGCACGGCGACCTGCATTTCCGGCACGTGCTCGTGGATCAGGACGGCGCACTGAGCGGCGTGATCGACTGGGGCGACGTTTGCCGCGCGGACCCGTCGATCGATCTCATGCTGCTGTGGTGTCTCCTGCCGGTCGAGGGCAGGGCCGAGTTCCTCGACGCGTACGGGCCCGTGAGCGAGGAGCAACTCGTGCGCGCGCGAGTGCTGGCGCTCTTTCTCTGTGCTGCGCTGGCGGTCTACGCACACCACGAAGCCATGCGGTCCGTCGAGCGCGAGGCAGTCGAAGGCCTATGGCGCACGTCGGCCGGCTAGCGCGGCCGCTTCGGCGCTCCCGTGATCAACCGCGCGCCGCGCCCGTGGGTCGCGAAGCTGAACGTCCAGCGGATGAACACGAGCACGCGGTTCTGGAGCCCGATCAGATAGAAGAGATGGACGAACAACCACGTCAGCCAGGCGATGAAGCCGCTCAGCTGTAGTCCCTTGACGTCCGCCACAGCGCGCGCGCGGCCGATCGTCGCGAGATTTCCCTTGTCTCGGTAGCGGAAGCTCGGAGTCCGCTTGCCGTCGAGGCGATCGCGGATCAGTCGCGCCGCGTAGCGACCCTGCTGCATCGCGACCGGCGCAAGTCCGGGCAAGGGGACCGGCCGCCCGCCCTCGTCGTGCACCGCCACCATGTCACCCAGCGCGATGACCTCCGGATGGCCGGCGACGGTGAGGTCCGGCCCGACCGGGAGACGCCCTACCCGGTCGAGGGCCGCACCGCTCTGGCCGGCGAGCGCCGCGGCGAGTGTTGAGCCGACGACCCCGGCCGCCCAGATCACGGTTCGTGCTGGGACGATCTGCGCCTCGCCGCCGGGGCCGGCCAGGGTCACCGATTCCGTGTCGATCTCGACGACGCGCCGCTCCAGGACGGCGTCGACGCCGAGCTGCTCGAGCGCAACTTTCGCCCGCGCGGACGAGCGCGGCGGGAAGCCGGTGAGGACGCGGTCGGCGACCTCGACGAGCAGGATGCGGGCCGAGCGCGTGTCGATCGCGCGGAAGTCCCTGCGCAGCGTGTCGCGTGCCATCTCGCCGATCTGCCCCGCCAGCTCGACGCCCGTGGGCCCGGCTCCGACGACGACGAACGTCAGCCAGGCCGCGCGGCGGGCCGGATCCAGCTCGACCTCTGCTGCCTCGAACGCCGTCAGGATCCTGCGGCGGACGTCGAGTGCGCTCTCGAGTGACTTCACGTCGGGCGCCAATCGGCGCCACTCCTCGTGTCCGAAGTAGGAGTAGCTCGATCCTCCGGCGACGATGAGCGTGTCGTACTCCAGGACTCGTGGCTCGCCTCCGTTGGGTAGCCGGTCGAGGACGACTCGGCGCTTGGTGAGATCGAAACCGGTGACCTCCCCGAGCAGCACACGGACGTTCCGGTTTCGCCGAAAGATCGCCCGCAACGGCGCCGCAATCTCGCCCGCGGACAGTGCGCCCGTCGCCACCTGGTAGAGGAGCGGCTGGAACAGGTGGAAGTTCCGGCGGTCGATCAGCGTGATCTCGACACGCTTGCTGTGTCGAAGCTTGCGCACGGCCTGAAGGCCGCCGAAGCCGCCGCCGACGACAACGACTCGATGGGTGGCGGCGGTACCGATGCCGCGATGCTCGCAGGTATCGTCGAGGTCGATGAGATATCTCGATCGTGCGAACAGCCGGATCCCGCAGCCCTGGCGGACGGTCCTCGACTGGCTGGTCACGATCGCGGTCGCCGTCGGCTTCGTGCTCGCGTTCGAGGCGGAGGTGGCGAAGCCGTTCCGAATCCCGTCGGCGTCGATGGAGCCGACACTTCACTGCGCGCGGCCTGCCGCCGGCTGCCGCAGCACGCTCAGCGACCGAGTGATCGCGAACCGACTCGCCTACCGCTTCCGCGCGCCGCGGCGCGGAGAGATCGTGGTCTTCAACGCCCCGCCGAGCACCTCACTGTGCGCGGGCGGGCAGGGCGGCGTGTTCGTGAAGCGCTTGATCGGCCTGCCGGGCGAGCAGATCTCGGAGCGAGACGGCCAGGTCTTCGTCGACGGCAGGCCGCTCGCCGAGCCGTACGTCGATCCGACGTCGCGCGACACGCTGACGCGGACGTGGCCCCGGATCGCACCCGACCACTATTTCTTCATGGGCGACAACCGCGCCGACTCGTGCGACTCGCGGACCTGGGGGACGGTCGCGCGCAGCAGCCTGATCGGACCGGTGATCAGCCGTTACTGGCCGCCGACCAGACTCTGGGTCCACCTCCCCTGATCGTCAGGACGGTCCTCGGGGACATCGCTCCGGGCGAGTTGGGTCCCTGCGACGCGCACGAGCACCTCTTCCTCGTCACCCCGGCGCAGCCGGGTGATGAGTTTGCGGACGTCGACAAGGCGATCGCCGAAGCTCGTACGCTCGTCGACGCGGGGGGTCGTGCGCTCGTCGACTGGACACCGATCGGGCTCGGCCGCGATCTCGACGGGCTCGTGCGCGTATCCCGAGAGACCGGACTCCACGTCGTCGCCGCGACCGGGCTCCACCGCGACGCTCATTACACGCCCGACGATCCGCTGCGAGCTCAGAGCGTCGAGACGCTGGCGTCGCATTTCACTGCCGAGCTCGGGGACCGCTGCGGCGTGATCAAGCTCGGAGCCAGCTACCACCACGTCAAGTCGTTCGAGGCCCAGGCATTCGAGGCTGCCGCGGAGGCGCACACGCGAACCGGTGCGCCGGTCTGCGTACACACCGAGCACGGGACGATCGGTCTCGCACTGGTCGAGCGGCTCGCAGCCCTCGGCGTCAAGCCGACGTCAGTCGTCCTCGCGCACCTCGACCGCAACCCCGACGCGGGCGAGCACGCGGAGACTGCGGCGACCGGCGCCTGGCTCCAGCTCGACGGTCCGGGCCGTACGAAGTACTGGCCGGACTCGACGATCCTCGCGCTGATCGCCGACCTCGCCCAGCGCGGCTTCGCAGGCCGACTCCTGCTCGGCGGCGACACCGGGCGCGCCTCGATGATGCGCGCCTACGGCGGCGGCCCCGGGCTGGACTACGTCTTCGCACGTTTCAAGCCGCGTCTGGAGCGCGAGCTCGGCGTTGAGCTCTCGCACCAGATCTTCGTCGACAACCCTGCGCGCGCCTTCGCCTTCGAGCCGCGCGGCTACTACTAGAGGAAGATCTGGCGAAACGTGCGCTAGGTTCGCGCGGTCATCATTTACTCGGGCTTCGAATCCCGATGGCGGCCAAAGAACTGCTTCCCCCAGGACGTTGGCTCGATCTGGTCGCCGCGTCGGAGGCGCAACGTCAGTAGAACGATCGGCAGAACCAGCACGAGGAACAACCATACGACCACGAGCGTAATTGCCGGGCCCACGGGCGAAGTGTGACTACGTCACGCAGCTGTTGCAATAGCGCGTGCCCTGGAAACGGCGAGCGCCCTACGAGCTCTCGCGAACGCGCCGCGCGCCCGCGACCATCGACTCGAGCTTGCGGCTCGCCGCCCACCTCGCCGTCTGCGACAGGCCGCAGTCCGGGGAGACCGACAACCGTTCCGGCTCGACGTACTGCAGGCAGCGCCGAATCCGCTCCTCGACGTCCTCCGGCGTCTCGACGTAGTAGCTCTTGACGTCGATCACGCCGACCCCGACGTCCTTCTCCCTCCCGATCTCCTCGATCAGCTCGAGCTCGGCGAACTCGCGGCTCGCCATCTCGAGGTGCAGCTCGTCGGCGGCGAGCCCGAAGAAGGCCGGGAACATCGGCGCGTAGCGCCGCGGCGCCACCGCGCGTCCCTTGAAGTTCCCGAAGCAGAGGTGCGTACCGATGTACACGCGCCCGGCGAGAGCCTCGACCGTCCGGTTGAAGATGTCGACGAGGCGCTCGACGTCCTCGCGCCACGCGTAGCAGGACATCGACGGCTCGTCGACGGTCACGATCTCGCACCCGGCGGCGACCAGCCGGGCGAGCTCGTCGCGAACGATCGGCACGAGCGCCTCGGTGACCGCGTAGCGGTCGGCGTAATCGCCGTTCGGCTCGATCCGGCCCGCGAGCGTGTACGGGCCCGGCACCGAGGCCTTGAGCATCGGCCCGGGCGGAGCCAGGTCACGCAGGCGCTCGAACTCCTCGACCACTCCGAGCCCGCGCGGTGCATGCAGCTCGCCGATGATCCGGTGCCGTCCACGCTGATCGTGCGCTGGCGGCCCGAAGCGCCGGCGAGACTCGCGCTCCAGCTCGAGCCCGTCGAGGAAGGCGTAGAAGGAGAGGTTGAAGTCGAACCGCGTCTGCTCTCCGTCGGTGATCACGTCGAGCCCCGCGCGCAGCTGGTCGCCGACCGCCGCCCAGACGGCGTCGCGGATCGCTTCTTCCCGGTCGTCGGGACCGAGCTCGTCGACGTGGTTCGCAGCCAGCTCGACCCAGCCCGGGAAGGGGTAACTGCCCACGACGGTCGTGCGAACGGGCTCGTGCGGCACGGCGCGCCAAGTCTATTGCGATGCCGTCTAGACAGCTATACAGTCGCCGCGTGGGCGAGGTCTTCGACCTCGGGGAGCGGCGCGTCGTCGTCACGGGTGCCTCGAGCGGCATCGGCGAAGCGATCGCGCGCGCGTTCCATGCCGCGGGTGCGCGTGTGGCGGGGATCTCGCTCGACGGCGCCGCACCGGTCGCCGACGGCATCTTCGTGACCGGAGACACGGGCGACTCCGAGGCCGTCGACCAGCTCGCGCGGCGCGTCGTCGAGGCGTGGGGAGGCATCGACGTATGGGTGAACAACGCCGCACGGCTGATGATCAAGCCGATCGTCGAGACGAGCGACGACGAGTGGCACGGCCTGCTGCGCGCGAACCTGCACGGGTACTTCTACGGCTGCCGGGCTGCGGCGCGTCAGATGCTCGCGCAGGGGTCCGGTCGGATCGTCAACGTCACCTCGGCGACAAACCGGCTCGCGGTGCCCGAGCTCAGCGCCTACGGCGCGGCGAAGGGAGCGATCGCCGCCCTGACGACGTCACTCGCGCTCGAGCTCGCGCCCGCGCGAATCACCGTCAACTCGATCGCGCCCGGCGCGGTCGACACGCCGCTGAACGCGACGGCCTACACAACGGAGGTGCGGCGCACCTACGAACAGCGAATCCCGCTCGGCTACATCGCCGCCGCGGACGAGGTCGCGGACGTCGTGCTCTTCCTCGCGTCCGACGCCGCCCGCTACGTCACCGGCCAGGAGCTCGTGGTCGACGGCGGGCTCACGATCAACGGAGCGGTCGGCCATGCCCGCGCTTGAGACGCTCGTCGACGGTCTCGATCACCCCGAGGGAGTTGCCTACGACCCGCGAGCCGACGTCGTCTGGGCCGGCGGTGAAGCGGGTCAGCTGTACCGCGTCGACCTGCGCAGCCGTGCTTACGAAGAGCACGCGCGCGCACCGGGTTTCGTGCTCGGCCTCGCCGTCGACGCCCAGGGCCGTGTCGCCGTCTGCTGCGAGGGCGCGCGCTCGCTCTGCGTGCTGGACGACGGACGAGTGCGGACGCTGCACGACGGTCTCCGCAAACCGAATCACGCGTCGTTCGCGCCCGACGGGACGCTGTACTTCTCGGACTCCGGCACGTGGGAGCGAAACGACGGCCGCGTCTTCCGGCTCTCCACCGACAACGAGCTCACGCTCTTCTCGTCCGCCCTTCCCCACTTCCCGAACGGCTGCGCGGTGACAGCCGACGGCGAGCACCTCTGGATGGTCGAGTCGTACGCGCCGACCGTGAACCGGTTCGACCTCGCGACCGGAGAGGTCGACGAGGTGACCCGACTCGAGGGAACCGTGCCCGACGGGATCGCGTTCACCGCCGACGGCGGCGTGCTGGTCTCCTGCTACCGGCCGGACCGGATCGTGCATATCGACCGGGACGGCAACGTCGACATCGCCGCCGAAGATCCACAGGGAACGATCCTCGCCGCTCCGACGAACATCGCTTTCGTCGGCCGGAAGCTCGACCGCCTCGTGTCTGCGAACCTCGGACGCTGGCACCTGACGCTGCTCGACCTCGGCCTGCGCGGGCTGCCGCTCCACTACCCCGAGCGCTGGGCTGCGGACGCGTGACCAGCTTCGTCCCGCGTTACTACGAGATCGAGCAGGCGCTGCGCGCGCGGATCGCCAAGTTGGCTCCGCACTCGCCGCTTCCGTCGGATGCACAGCTCTGTCACGAGTTCGACGTCTCGCGAATGACGGCTCGCGGTGCCGTGCAGCGGCTCGTGCAGGACGGCCTCGTCTACCGCGTTCCGGGCCGCGGGACGTTCGTCGCCGAGGCCGGCGTGCACCGCTCGGCGACGCGCATCCTCTCCTTCAGCGACGAGATGCGCCGCCGCGGTCGCTTGCCGAGCTCACGTATCGTGGAGAAGTCGACGCGTGCGGCCACGGACGAGGAGCGCGAGCGACTCGGCGCCGACAGGGTCGTCATCTTGCGCCGCGTCCGGATCGCCGACGACGAGGCGATCGCGCTCGAGACGGCCGTCTTTCCGGCTGAGCGCGTCGAGTCGCTGTTGGCGGATGATCTCGAGGACGCGTCGCTGTTCGAGACGCTCGCAGCCGCCGGGGTCGTCCCGACCGCCGGACGCGCCGCGCTCGCCGCCGAGCCGGCGACGGCCGAGGAGGCGCGGCTGCTCGCGATCCGCAAAGGCGACCCGCTCCTCGTCGAGCGGCGGCTGATCCGCGATCAAGACGGTGCACCGATCGAGTGGACGGAGAGCCGTTACGTCGGCGCGCGCTACGGACTCGAGGTCGACTTCGACGTGGAGCTGTCGCAGTGACGGCCGTGTGTGGATCCGTGACGAGCGAGGAGGCGACGTGAGAGCAGGAGTCGTCGGAACCGGGTTCATCGGCGCGGTCCACGTCGACGCGTTGCGCCGTCTCCAGATCGACGTCGCCGGCGTCGTCGGCTCGTCGCCGAAGCGCGCTGAGGCGAAGGCACTGGCACCCGTCTACCCGAGCTACGAGGCGCTGCTCGAGGACAGAAGCGTCGACGTCGTCCACGTGACGACGCCCAACCATCTCCACTATCCGCAAGTGAAGGAGGCGCTCGCGGCGGGCAAGCACGTCGTCTGCGAAAAGCCGCTCGCGACGACCGCGGAGCAGAGCGCCGAGCTGCTCGACCTGGCCGAGCACTCCGGGCTCGTGCACTGCACGAACTTCAACATCCGCTTCTACCCGATGGTGCAGGAGGCGCGGGCGCGCGCGAGCGGCGGCGAGCTCGGCGAGATCTGGAACGTGCACGGCGGTTACCTGCAGGACTGGCTGCTCTTCCCGACCGACTGGAACTGGCGCCTCGATCCAAGCGAGGGCGCGCTGCGCGCGGTCGCCGACATCGGCTCGCATTGGATGGATCTCGCCCAGTTCGTGACCGGGCTCGAGATCGAGCAGGTGTTCGCCGACCTCGCGACGACGATCCCCGTGCGGCAGCGGCCGACGGGCCAGGTGGAGACGTTCGCCTCCGCGGACGACGTCGAACGCGTGGACGCGCCGATGTCGACCGAGGATCTCGGACACATCCTGCTTCGCCTCCGCGGCGGGGCGCACGGCTCCTGCGTGGTCTCGCAGGTGAGCGCCGGGCGCAAGAACTCGCTGCGGTTCGAGGTCGACGGCTCGCGCAGCGCGCTGCACTGGGACGGCGAGACCCCGGAGACCCTGTGGCTCGGCCGGCGCGACGGGCCGAACGAGGTGCTGCTGCGCAACCCGGCACTGCTCGACCAGCGCGCGCGCGGGACGACGTCGCTTCCGGCGGGCCACGCGGAAGGCTTCGCCGACACGTTCAAGGAGCTCTACCGTGCCGTCTACCGCGCTGTTGCCTCGGGCCAGCCGGGCGACGACTATCCGACCTTTCGGGCGGGACACGGGGAGAACGTCCTCGCCGACGCGGTGGCGGAGTCGAGTCGTGAGCAGCGGTGGGTGGAGGTGACGCTCTGAAGCTCGGATTGCTGACAGCCGCATTCCCCGATCTGACACTCGAAGAGATCGCCGAGTGGAGCGCCGCGCAGGGCTTCGAGATGCTCGAGGTCGCCTGCTGGCCTTCGGGCCGCGGCGAGCGGCGCCGCTACGCGGGCGTGACGCACATCGACGTCGACAGCGTCGACACGGGCGCGATTCGCGACACGTTCGACCGCCACGGGCTCGAGATCTCGTCGCTCGCGTACTACCCGAACAACCTCCACCCGGACGACACGCACCGCGAGGAGGTCAACGCGCATCTCCGCAAGGTGATCGACGCCGCCGCAGCGCTGGAGGTTCCGATCGTCGGGACGTTCATCGGCAACGACAAGGACCGGCCGCTGCCGGAGAACCTTCGGCGGTTTCGGCGCATCTGGCCGGAGATCGTTGCCTACGCAGGCGACAAGGGCGTGAAGATCGCGATCGAGAACTGTCCGATGATCTTCAGCTACGACGAGTGGCCCGGGGGCGCCAACCTCGCGTGGTCACCGGCGATCTGGGACGAGATGTTCAGCGCGATCCCGGCGGACAACTTCGGGCTCAACCTCGATCCGTCGCATCTCGTGTGGCTGATGATCGACTACGAGCGCGCCGTCTACGACTTCGCCGAACGCATCTTCCACGTGCACGCGAAGGACCTGGAGATCCGCCGCGAGGGCCTCTACCGGCACGGCTCGTTCTCGGGCGGGATCGGCTGGCAGGTCCCGCGCCTGCCGGGACTGGGCGAGGTCGACTGGAGCCGGTTCGTCTCGGCGCTCTACGCGGTCGGCTACGACTACGTGGTCTCGGTCGAGCACGAGGACCGGAAGTTCGAGGGCGAGGAGGAGCTCGTGAAGCGCGGCTTCCTGCTCGCGCGGAACACGCTCCGTCCGCTCATCGTGTGAGCACGACGCCACCGGCGCGCGGCCGTGCCGTCCTCGTCGCGGCGGCGCTCGGTGGAACGTTGTTCCTGGCCACCGCCGCCCTGCCGAACGTCGGTCTGTTCGACCGCGACCAGGTCGGTGACACTCCGCTGTACCGCTCGTACGGCGACGCGGTCCTCGACGGACGCGTGCCCTACCGCGACCTCTACGTCGAGTACCCACCAGGCGCGCTTCCCGCATTCGTCGCCGCCGCGCCGGGCGGTGCGGGATACGCGACCCGTTTCAAGCTGCTCATGTGCGTCCTCGGAATTGCTCTCACCTCGCTCGTCGCGCTGACGGCGGAGGCGGCCGGCGCCCGGCCGGCGCGGATCGTCGGAGCGAGCGCATTCGTCGGCCTCGCACCGGCGGCTCTAGGACCCGTCTTTCTCGTCAACTACGACCTTTGGCCGGCGTTCCTCACGGCGGCGGCACTCGCCCTGGTAGTGCGCGGTCGAGGCACGATCGGGCTCGTCGTGCTGGCCGGGGCGGTCGCGGCCAAGGTCTACCCGCTGGTGCTGCTGCCGCTCGCGCTCCTGCACCTTCGCGTGCGGTCGGGCACGCGGGCCGCCTGGACAAGCGCGGCCGCATTCGCGGCGGCGCTTGCCGCGATCGTGCTGCCGTTCTTCGTGCTCGCTCCGGGGGCCGTCGGATTCGATCTCTCCGTTGCCGCCCGCCGCCCTCTGCAGATCGAGAGCCTCGGCTCGTCGTTCCTCCTCGCCGCCCACCAGCTCGGTCTCTACGCTCCGCGCGTCGACTCCCGGTACAACTCGCAGAACCTCGGCGGATCGCTGCCCGACGCACTCGCAGTCGCCTCGTCCGCCGCCCTACTGCTGACGCTCGCCGCCGTGTGGATCGCGTTCGCGCGACGCCCGAATGGCCCTGAGCGTCTGCTCGTAGCCTCGGCTGCCGCGGTTACTGCCGCCGTCGCGCTCGGCAAGGTGTTGTCCCCTCAGTTCCTGATCTGGCTCGTTCCGCTCGTCGCGCTGGTTCCTGCGCGCCGCCTGCCGGTTCCGCACGCGCTACTCGCCGTTGCCCTCGCCCTGACGCACGTCTGGTTCCCTTCCCGCTACGGCGACGTCACCGGGCTCGGGGCGATCGGCTGGGTCGTACTCGCCCGCGACCTCGTGCTGGTCGCCCTCCTCGCGACGCTCGTCGTCTCGCTCGCGGCCAACGCCGAGGCGCGGAAGGCTGCGTAGTGGGCTCGGCGCTCATGCGCCTGGTGTCGGTCAGGCGGCTCGTCGTCGCTGCGATCATCGCCGGAATCGGTCTCAGAGTGTGGGTGCTCGCCTCGCCGCTCGGTGCGCTCGACGCAGACGAAGGGGTCTGGGGTCTGATGGCGCGGCACGCCCGTCACGGCGAGCTCCCAGTGTTCTTCTGGGGACAGAACTACGGCGGGACGCAGGAGACGCTGCTGACGGCGCCCGTCTTCGCGCTGGCGGGCGCGGGCGCGATCACGGTCCGGCTCATACCGATCGTTCTCTTCACGCTCGCGGCGCTGCTCGTCTGGCGCGTCGGCAGGCGAACCGTCGGCGAGGAAGGCGCGAGGCTGGGCGCCGCGCTCTTCTGGATCTGGCCCGCCTACCTCGTCTGGAAGTCGACGAGAGCTCACGGCTTCTACGGCGCCGCGCTCGTGCTCGGCCTCGCGATCATGCTCCTGGCGCTGCGCCTGCGCGAGCGCGACTCCGCCGCCGACGCGGCCGCGCTCGGGCTCGCCGTCGGTCTCGGCTGGTGGGCCACGCCTCAGATCGCCTTCGTCGCCCTGCCGGCGCTCGCGTGGCTCCTGTGGAGGCGCCCGGCCGTCGCCCGCTACGCCTGGCTCGCAGCCGCCGGCGTGCTCGTCGGCGCCTCGCCGTGGCTCGGCTGGAACGTCACGCACGGCTGGGAGTCGCTCGATACGCCGTTCGGGCGGGGCGGCGACACGTACATCGACCATCTACAGACGTTCTTCTATGCCACGCTGCCCGCCGCGCTCGGCCTGCGCGTGCCGTTCACGGTCGACTGGATCTCGGGTCTCGTCGTCGGCAGGCTGCTCGAGGTCGCCGCGCTCGCCGGCGTCGCGGTCCTGCTCGTTCGCCGCCGGCGGCGACGCGAGCTCCTCCTTGTCATCGGTTTCTCCTATCCGCTCGTCCAGTCGCTCTCGTCCTTCAGTTCCTTGAACGACGAGCCGCGCTACCTCGTGCTGCTCGCGCCCGTCCTCGCGCTCCTCCTCGGCGAGCTACTCGCGCGCAGGCCTCTCCTCGCGGGCGCCGGGGCGGCCGCAGCGTTCGCCGCGTCGGCCGCCGGCCTCGCCTCGATGCGGTCGGAGCCGCTTCCGGTCCCTCCGGCCGGAGGCGAGCGCGGACCCGCGGACCTCGACCCCGCGCTGCGCGCGCTCGAGCGGGCCGGAGCGACGCGCGTCCTCGCGCACTACTCGATCGCCTACCGGATCAGCTTCGAGAGCGGCGAGCGGATTCTCGCCGGCTCGACCGGTCAGGTACGCGACCGGCACGCCGACCGCGTCGTCCGCGGCAGCCCGCACCCTGCCTACGTGTTCATCGCCCGCTCGCCCGCTGAGCTCGCGCTCGCAGACGATTTCGGCCGCCGGGGATATCACCGGATCGTCGCCGGCGAGTGGGCCGTCTACGTCCATCGCGACTCAAGCTGACGACCGCGGCGACGCCTGCGACCCAGAGCACGAACACGGCCGGCAGGCTCGCGAACAGGAAGCGCGGATGCTCCGGCGTGACTCGGTAGAAGCTGTAGAAAACCGCGTTGACGAGTGCCCAGACAGCGAGGAGCGCCCTCGGCCATCCGGCGCGGACGGCAACGGCGCCGACGATCGCGAGCGGCGTCAGCACGAGCAGCGTCCGGGGCGTGAACAGAAGCGAATCCGTCCAGTTGCGGACGACGTAGTCCGCGGAGAACGGATGGCGCGGCCACGAGTTCGGGTTCTCGAACTGGGCCGAGTAGCCCTTCGGCCAGTAGGCGGCGACCAAGGGCGCGAATGAGAGCGCGCCGGCTGCGAACGGCAGCGCGCGGCGGGAGCCGACGCGATACGCGAGCAGCGCGAGCGCGACCGCGGCGAGCAGGCCGTTCGTCAGCTTCACGGCAGTCCCGAGCCCGAGCAGGACGCCCGCCGCTGCGAGCCACAGCCCGGTCGCGCGCGTGGAGAGGAGGAGCGCCATCGCGACAGTCACGAGCGCCGTCGAGACCGGCTCGGTGTAGTTCGCGAGCCCGGCGTCGACCGTCCAGGTCCCGTTCCCCCAAGCCCGGCTTCCGCCGAGAACGCCGACGAGGAGCGGCCAGAGCGAGAAGATCGAGGCGGCGGCGGTCCCGAGCGCGCGACGGCCGGTCGCGTAGAACCCGGCGTACGCCGTCGCCACGACGGTGACGGCGTTCGCCGTGAGCGAGAGGACGACGCCGAACCCGAAGGCGATGTCCGGATCGAGCGGGCCGCCGAGCGCACGGTACGGAAGCATCGGCAGGCTCCAGATGAGCGGCCAGCCGAACACGGCCGCCCCCGGCGGATGCATCTTCACCACGGCCGCCGAGACGACGAGCGCGAACCACAGGGCGCCGAGCACGAGGAGCCAGTGGCGGGCGAGCGCCCTGCGTTGCCAGGCGAGGACGAGGGCGGCCGCCGCTACAGCCGTGGCGGCGGCGAGCGCGACAACGACGAGCGGGCCGAGCCTTCCCCAGGCGGCGATGAACTCACGCGTTGCCGCATAGAAGCCGGTCGCGTCGCCCGTGAGGCCCGCGTACTCGTAGCGCGGAAGCCCGGGAAGCTTGTTCCCCGAGGCGGAGAGCACCGCGACCGGGATCGCGACGCGCACGAGCACGAGGACCGCAAGTGAAGTGCGCCAGCGCAAGGCGGACGCATGGTAGGGCGGCTAGCGCGAGGCCGGCTTTGCCGCGGGTTTGCCGAGGCTTAGCCCCCGTCGTTCATCCTCGTCACACCAACCAGGAGGAACATCATGAACGCCCGCAGATTTCATTTCGTCCTTGCTTCGTCCTCGTAGCCGCGCCGGGGGCGGCACTTGCTGCGTCCGGACCAACCGCGGCGACAGCGGAGCAGGCACGCGGCGCCGTCCCGCCGCGCGAGATCGTGCAATACGGCCACATCAAGTCGCTCACGCAAAAAGGCGGCCGCTTCGAGCTGCGCTTCGATCCGGCGCAGTGGCTCCAGGGAGTGACCGCGACCCGCGCGGCGGTCGAAGACAAGGCGATCCAGCCGGGTGAGGCGGTGCCGAACGACTACTACATCGTCGACGAGGGTCGTCGTCTCCTGACGTATCTGGTCCCGCGAGCCGCGCACGTCGCCGTCGTGACCAGCGGGCCAGGCCCCGTCGGCTCGACGGTGATCACGGTCGGCGAACTGGCACAGATCGTCAAGGGCAAGAACCCGAAGCACCGTCGACTGATGGAGCCGAAGGCCGGCTTCTGGATCCGGATCGCGGTCGACACCGTCCGGTCGCTCGATCAGCAGTACCAGCCGTAGCGAGGGACAGTCCCTGGGCCACGTCGTTGCCAGGCGTGTCCCAGGGGACAGTCCCTCGGACGTGTCCGGCTCGGACTGCTGCGTTAGGGCGCCAGCACGTACTTGATGCCGCGGCTTTCCCTCGTCGCGGCGAACGCGGACTCCCATTCGTCGAGCGGCACGACCTCCGAGAGCAGCGGCTCGAGCTCGACGCGCCGCTGCTCGATCAGCTCAAGCGCACGCAGCCATGACGCCGGCGTCGACGCGAAGCCGGACGTGACTGTCAGCTCGTGGAAGCACACGAGATCGAAAGGGACGCTCACAGGCTTGCCGGCGAGCCCGATCTGCACGTAACGCCCGCCGCGCCGCGCCGACTCGAGGGCGAACGCCATTCCGGCCTCGTTCCCTGAGCATTCGACGACGATGTCCGCCTCGACAGGGCCGCCTTCGGTAGTCGACGTTTCGAAGCCGAGCGCGTCCGCAGCCGCCAGCCGCGGCTCGTCGCGCGGAGTGCCCCGTACGTGCACGCCACCTCCGGCTGCGCGCGCCACCTGCGCGGCGAGCAATCCAATCGGCCCGGGGCCGATCACGAGCACGTCGTCGCCGTCACGCACACGGTCGGGATCGAGCAACGAGTTGCAGCAGCAGGCGAGCGGCTCCGCCATCGCCGCCACGCTGCCGTCGAGCCAGTCCGGAATGCGGTGGAGGTTCGCCACCGGAACGTGCAGGAGCGGCGCGAAGCCGCCGTCGACGTGCGTGCCGATCGAGCGACGCTCGGGGCAGAGGTTCGTCCGATCCGCGCGGCAGAAGGCGCATACGCCGCACGTCGAGAAATACGTCTCGGTGACGACGCGCGCGCCGCGCCAGCCACCGTCGACGCCGTCCCCAAGCTCGGCGACGACACCGGAGACCTCGTGCCCCATAGTGACCGGAGGAACCGACGGATACTCCCCGTCGTGGATGTACAGGTCGGTGCCGCAGATGCCGGCGCCGACCACCTCGAGCACGACGTGATCCGGTGCGGGCGAGGGCTCCGGCCGTTCTGCGAGCGCAACGTTGCCGACACCCGGCGCGAGCTTCGCCAGCCCGCGCACGTCAATCGGCCGCAGCGGTCGTGCGCGCGTAGATCGCGGCGAGCGCCAGCACGATCAGGCCGTACAGGATCTGCCGCGTCGCCTGCGACGCGTTCAGGATCGTCAGGAGCGAATCGAGCACCGTCAGGATGAGCGCGCCGAGGATCGTCCCCGCATAGCCGCCGAGGCCGCCGAAGATGGACGTCCCGCCGATCACGACCGCCGCCACCGAGGGCAGCAGAAACGGCGCCGCGATTCCGAGATCGGCGGCGTTGTTGAAGCCGACGAGCAGGATCCCCGCCGCCGCCGAAAGCGCGCCGCATGCGGCATAGACGAATAGCAGCGGCTGCCAGACCCGCACTCCGGCGAGCCGGCACGCGACCGGGTTGTCGCCCACCGCATAGATCATTCGTCCGATTCCGGAGTACCGCAGCCCGAGAATGATCAGCGCGGCGATCGGCAGCCACACGAGCAGGTCGTACGGGATGTAGGTCAGGAACCGCTTCGACCCGAGCGTGACCACCAGGTCCGGCACGAGCGAGACGAATCGCTTCTGCGAGTAGATCGTTAACGCCCCGAGCGTGATCGTCGACACCCCGAGCGTCATGATCAGCGCGTTGACGCGGAAGATCGCGACGCCGATCCCGTTCACGAGCCCGATGCCGAGGCCCACGCCGATTGCGATCAGGATCGCAAGCGCCGAGCCGTGCGTGCCGAACGACGAGATCATGAAAGCGGCCGCCGTCGCCGTCGTCGCGACCGAGAGGTCGACGCCGCCGGTGAGCATGACGAGCGTCTGGCCGGCGGCGATCAAGCCGAGCACGGCGGCGTAGAGGAACGTCGTCGACACCTGCTTGGGCGTCACGAACGCCCTCCCCACCTGCGCGCGGTTGACGATGTCCGTCGCGATGAAGATCGACACGAAGACGAAGGTGAGGACGATGGCCGGGTTGTCGCCGAGACGACCGCGCAACGCGTTCATCCGGTTTTACCCTTCTGCCGGATCGCGAGGCCGCCGACCATCACCACGAGCACGATCAACGTGCCCTGGATCACCTGCGCCCAGTTCTGGTCGACGCCCTTGATGATCAGGATCGTCTTGACGAGCGTGAGGATGAACGCTCCCGCGATCGGCCCGAGCAGCCCGCCGACGCCTCCGAGCAGCGACACCCCGCCGAGCACGACCGCCGCGACCGAGTTGAGTGTGTAGATGTCGCCCGAGTGCGGATCTCCCAGACCCGACGCCGCGGTGAGCGTGAGCCCGCCGAGCGCGGCGAATGCGCCGGAGAACGCGTAGGCGAGGATGCGCGCCGCGGAGACGTGGATACCCGACAGGTAAGCGGCATTGCGGTTCGATCCGATCGCGTACAGCGCGAGCCCGGGCCGCGCGCGCCGCACGGTCACCCACAAGACGAGGTATGCGCCGAGCAGGATCAGCAGCGCCTTCGGCAACCACTTCGTTCCGACGGTGTCGACGGTGATCATCAGCTGGTACTTCGCGGGTGTGCCGCCGCCGGGAACCTCGAGCACGGCGAGCGCCGCGCCGGCCAGCACGAACAGCATCGCGAGCGTGACGATGATGTCGGCGACACGCGTGACGACGATCACCACCCCGGTGAGCGCGCCGGCAAGTGCTGCGCAGAGCACGAGCAGCAGCGAGAAGAGGATCGCGTCGCGGAAGCTCATGTGCACCATGTACTTCGCGGCGACGACGTTGACGAGACTCATCATCGACCCTACGGAGAGGTCGATGCCGCCGGAGATGATCACGATCGCCTGACCGCACACCACGAACGCGAGCGGCAGCGCGTCGATCGCGAGCGACTGCACGTCGAACGGGCCCCAGGGAACGATCGTCGCCGAGCGCCAGTACAGAACGAGGACGAGCAGCAGCACGTAGACACCGACCGTCCAGCCGTGTCGGCGAAGCAGGCGCCGCACGTCGACAGGCCGCCGCCGCACGGCGCCGGCGGTAACGGGCGCCGCGGTCATGCTGCTTCCTCGTCGTCCTCGACGAGTCCGTGCATCGCCCGCAGGAGTGTCGCCTCGTCGGCGGCTGCGGCCGGAAGCTCCGCCGTGAGCCTTCCCCCGTAGAGCGTCAGCACTCGGTCGCAAACGAGCGGGAACTCTGCGAGCTCGCTGGAGAAGAACAGGATCGCCGCACCATCGTCGGCCAGGCGGCGAAGCAGTGTGTAGATCTGCCGCTTCGTTCCCACGTCGATGCCGCGCGTCGGGTCGAAGCACAGGATCGTCGTGAACTCGGACGCGAGCCAGCGCGCGATCGTGACCTTCTGCTGGTTGCCCCCAGACAGCCGGCGTACCTGTCGTGCCGCCCTGAAATCGATCTGCAGCGCGTCGATCGCCTCCCGCACGCGCCTTCCCTCGTCGCGCATGTGAATCGGCCCCCAGCGCGTGATCCTGTTGTAGCGCGGCGCCGCGATGTTCTCCCTGAGCGAGCGCTGCGGGAGCAGGGCGCGCAGGCGGTCGGCCGGAACGAGCACGAGGCCGGCCCGAATCGCATCGTAAGGATGGCGCGCTCGAAGCGGGCGCCCCCCGGCGCGGATCTCGCCGGCGCCCACGGAGCGTTGGCCGGACAGGGTCTCGAAGAGCTCGTCCTGCCCCTGGCCGTCGAGCGCAGCGATGCCGAGCACTTCGCCCGCGTGCAGGGCGAAGGACACGCTCTCCACCCGGCCCACCGCGAGCTCGGCCACCTCGAGCGCGGCCTGCGTCGCACTCGGCGCCGCCACGGGCAGCGCGGTCTCCTCGGCCTCGCGCTCCATCGCCTCCGCCGCAGCGCGCGCCGCCTCCGGCCCGAGCATGTACTCGACGATCGCTTCCTCGCCCCGCTCCTGCGGAACGATCGTGGCCACGGCGCCGCCGTCCCGCAGGATCGTCGCTCGGTCGCTCGTCGCGATCACTTCCTTCAGCCGGTGCGTGATGAAGAGCACGGAGCGTCCTTGCTCGCGCCGTTGACGCATGACCTCGAACACTCGCTCGGCAAGGTCCGAGGGAAGCGCCGCCGTGATCTCGTCGAGCAACAGGAGCTGCGGGTCACGAGAGAGCGCCCGCGCGAGGTCGATCATGCGCAACATCGGCAGCGGGACATCTCGCACCTGCTCCGAGAAATCGATGTCGAGCTCGACGCGACGCAACTGCTCTCGGACGGCATCGCCGTCGGCACCGGTCAGGCGCAGGTTCTGCGCGATCGTCAGGTCCGGGACGAGCGCCGGATCCTGGAAGACGGGAGCGAGCCCGATCCGTGTCGCCTCCGCAGGCGAGCGCACGCGGACATTCTTCCCGCGCACAGCGATCGTCCCGCGATCCGGGCGGACGACTCCCGTGAGGAGCTTCACCAGGGTGCTCTTTCCTGCGCCGTTTGCACCCAGGAGCGCGTGCACCTCACCCGGCTCGACGACGAGGTCCGCCGACCGCAGTGCATGCACCGGCCCGTAGCTCTTGGCCAGGTCCCGCGCTTCGAGGAGGAGGTCGCTCATGAAGACAGAGAGGGGACGGCCGGTGCCGCCCCCTCCCGTCCCGACCTCACTTGCAGCTGAAGAGCTGCTTCGTGGTGTACGTCGTCCACGGCTTGATCTGCAGCCGTGCGCTGTACGTCGGCGGGCGGCTCGGCGAGTAGTTCGCCTTGATCTGCGCCTTGCCCGACGCGGTGCCGTTGTCCCAGACCTGCGGTGTCAGCTTCACCCAGTTGCGGACAGACTGCCCCTGGAGGAGCTTGATCGCGACGGCTGCGCCGGCTCCACCGATCGTCGCCGGATTCGTCACGGCGGCGCCGCTGAGGCCCTTCACCGTGAGCAGCTGCTTGAGGAACTGGTTGTTGTCGGCACCGACAACAGGTACGTACGGCTTACCGGCCGTCTTGAATGCGTTCACGACCGTGTAGTCGATTCCGGACGTCCAGACGCCGTCGACCGTGACGCCCGAGTTGAGGATGTCGAGCATCTGCTTCCCGCCGGGCGCGAACGACCAGTTCGTGAACGTCTGCTTCACGACCTTGATCCCCGAATACTTCTTCAGCGCCTGCTGGAAGCCCGTGTGCCGATCGGTATCGGCCGGAACGCCGGCGATTCCTCGCATCTCCACGACGTTGCCGTTGCCGCCGAGCTTCTTGAACAGCCACTCGGCGCCGAGCCGCCCGTAAGCGACCTGGTCGTTCGTCACGTTGTGGGCTTCGGGGGCCGTTACACGCTGATCGACGGAGACGACCTTGACCCCACGCGCCGCGGCCTGCTTGATCACCGCGTTCAACGCGGTCGAGCTCGAGGGGTTGATGATGATCGCGTTCGCGCCCGCCGAGATCAGGCTGCGGATGTCCGCACTCTGCTCGGCCGGTCCGCCGTTGCGGTTCGCCACCTTGACCTGACTGATCACGCCGCTCGCCCTCGCCTGCGCCCTGATCGCGCAGATCATTTCTTCGCGCCAGCCGTTGCCGACCAGCGTGTTGGAGACTCCGAGCACCCACTTCGCCTGAGTCTTGGCCGGCTTCGCCGACGCGCTGACGGCAACCACCACCGCCACGGCAGCGAGCGCAAGGAGCATGAGCGCCAAGCGCAGACCGATGGGACGAAACTTCACTAGCCCTCCTCCTTTCGTCAGGCGCGCACGCCGGTCACGCCGCGCCTCCACCTCTTCGACCGTTCCTTCAAGCCTGTCTAGACAATTCCGCAAGGAGCGACGCTACCCGGGGCGGTCCAGGTCGTCAAGGAACCGGCTAGCTGGTGTCTGCAGTTCGCAGGACTCGAGCCAGGCGGCGCGCGTGCTCGGCATAGGCCTCGTCGAACAGCTGTGCGGAGCGCTCGCGCCCGACGACGGCAGGGCTCGTCAAAACCGGCGGGAGGACGCCCCGCGTGGCCAGCAGGCTCGCCGTCCTGACCTTGAGCTCGTTCGCGAGCGCGATCGCGGCGATCGTCGAGCCCGGGCCGATCGGCTCCTCGACGCCGTCGACCCGCACCAGCGCATCACCGGGCGGTGTCGCCAGGTCGAGCACGACGTCGGCATGGTCGAGCAACCGCGTGCCCGACGAATGGGCCGGCTCGGCCGCACGCGAGTGCGCAACCGAGGTGACCGCGATCACCGGTAGGCCGCGTCGCCGCGCGCCCTGTGCCATCTCGATCGGCGCCGCGGTCAAGCCGCCGTGGCTGAAGACGATCATCGCGTCGGGCGGGCCGAGGTCGAAGTTGGCGAGGATGCGCTCCGCGAGCCCTTCGACGCGCTCGATGAACATCGCCTGGCGCTGCCCGTTCGCGCCGACGACCTGGGTGTGGAACGTCATCGAGAGCTCCACGATCGGGTGAAAGCCCGGATAGGAGCCGTAGCGCGGGAACAGCTCCTCGACAGGCATGCGCGAGTGACCGGTCCCGAAGGCGTGGACGAGCCCGCCCCCGCCGATCGCATCTGCACACAGACGGCTCGCCGCATCGATCGTGTCGCTCTGCACCTCCAGGCGCTCGAGCAGCGCGCGCGCGGAGGCGAGAAACTTCCCCGCGACGGGGTTAGAGTCGATACCCATCTAGCTGTCTAGACAATTAGACCGAAGCCCGCGGGGCAAGGTCAAGGAGGGGCGAAGTGACCGGCCACAAGGTGACGATGCTCGGCACGGGCCTGATCGGGCTCTTCTACACGGCGACGCTGCACGGGCAGCGCAACCGCGACCGCGTGCACGTCGTCTACTCCCGCTCGCCGGAGCGCGCCGACGCGTTCGCACGGGAGTACGGGATCCCGATCCGTTCGACGGATCTCGAGGAGGCGATCGCCCATCCCGAGACCGACGTCGTCGTCGTCGGGCTGCCGAACCACCTGCACGAGCACGCGGTCGAGCTCTGCGCACGCCACGGCAAGGCCGTCCTCTGTACGAAGCCGCTGGCACGCAACGCCGCGGAGGCAAAGCGGATGCTCGACACCGTCGAGCGTGCCGGAATCTTCGCCGGCTACCTCGAGGACCTCGTCTATACGCCGAAGACGCTGAAGGCGGTCAAGGCCGTCCAGGCGGGGCAGATCGGCAAGGTGACCTGGGCGTGTTCGCGCGAGACGCATCCCGGCCCGCATTCGGCGTGGTTCTGGGACGCCGAGCAGGCGGGAGGCGGCGCGATCGTCGACCTGGGCTGTCACTGCATCGAGATCGTCCGCAACTTCATGAGCAAGGAGAACCGCCCCGTCGAGGTGTTCGCATGGGCGGACACGCTCGTCCACCCGATCGAGGCGGAGGACAATGCGATTGCGCTGATCAAGTTCGAGTCGGGCGCGATCGGGCAGTTCGAGGTCTCCTGGACGTTCCGCGGCGGCATGGACCTGCGCGACGAGGTCGCCGGCACCGAGGGCACGATCTGGACGAATCACTTCCTTCGCACCGGCTTCGAGATGTTCTCGTCCGGCGAGGGCGGCGGCTATGTCGCCGAGAAGGCAGAGACCGCGTCCGGCTGGCTCTTTCCGGTCGGCGACGAGGTGAGCGAGCTGGGCTACGTCGACATGTTCACGGACATGTTCGACGCGCTCGACGCGGGCCGGCAGCCGATGGAGACGTTCTATGACGGCTACGTCGTCAACGCGGTGATGGATGCGTGCTACGCGGCGGCCAAGTCCGGCAAGTGGGAGCCGGTGCAACTGGAAGACTGGCGCGGCGGCGGCGTCGAGCGGATCGCGCGCGCCCGGCGCGAGTACGACGGCAAGACCCTCATCAAAGAGGAGAAGATGCCCGACGGTCGTCGCAAGCTGATCCTCAAGAACGAGGCCACCGGCGAGTTCGTCGACGTCATGACCGAAGCCGAGGAACCGGTCACCGCTTGAGGGCAGCGACGAGGCGCGCTGCATTGTCCTCGCCGGCGAGCGCGGAGCCGACGCCCACTGCCACGGCGCCCGCGTCGAGGAACGCACGCGCGTTCGTCGCGCCCACGCCGCCGGTGACGAGCAACGGTCCGGTGCAGACGAGCTGCTCGACGCGCGCGTGGACGTCCTCGACATGTCGCAGGATCACAACCACGCGTCCGGCACGGATGCGCGCGATCGCGTCCACATGTGCAAGCGTATTCACGTGAGCACAGCGGTCGTCACCGGCGCACGCGGCGGAATCGGCTCGGCCACCGTGCATGCGTTCGAGAACGCGGGCTTCACGGCCCACGGCGTCGATGCCGACGACGCGTGGCCCGAGCTCGAACGACTCGACGCGCTCGTCTGCGCGCACGGGATCAGCGGCCGGCCGCACGGCGATGGGCCCGTGGACGCGTGCACCGAGGAAGCCTGGGACCGCGTCCTCGACGCGAACCTGAAGAGCGTCTTCCTCTACTGCAAGCGAGCGATCCCCCTGCTGCGGTCGGCGGGCGGCGGCGCGATCGTCACGGTGTCGTCGGTGCTCGGCCTCGTCGGCGGCGACGCGGACTTCGCCACGCACGCCTATGCGACTTCGAAGGCCGGGATCATCGGCCTGACGCGCGCGATGGCCGTCACGTACGCGGGCGACGCGATTCGCTGCAACGTGATCTGTCCAGGGCTGATCGAGACGCCGATGAGCGCCCGCGTGCAGGCGGACGAACGCATCCGCGCGCGCCTCGCCGAGCTGCAGCCGTTGACCGGCGACTTTGGCCGACCGGAGGACGTCGCCGGCGCCGCCCTCTATCTCGCAACCGCGCCGTTCGTCACCGGCGCCGTCCTGCCCGTCGACGGCGGATGGACAGCGAGGTGAGGCAGCTCGGCCTCGACGTCGGCGCCACGAACATCAAGCTCGCGGTCGTCGAGGACGACCGCGTCGTCGTAACCGATCAGGCGCCGACGCGGTCCGAGGAGGGCGGCCCTCCCGCCGTGCTGGAGCGCGTGATCGAGCTCGGACGGTCGGCCGGCCCGGTGGAGTCGGTCGGCGTCGCCGTTCCAGGACTGTTCGACGCGGACGGCGTGGCGCTCCTCTTGCCGAACCTCTACGGGGAGTGGACGGGCCAGCCGCTGCGCGAGCCGCTCGAACGTGCCTTCGGCCGCGAGGTCGCGCTCGTCAACGACGGTCACGCGTTCGCGCTCGCCGAGGCGCGCGTGGGTGCCGCGCGCGGGTCGCGAGACGTGATCTGCATCGTCTGCGGCACCGGAATCGGCGGGGGGCTGGTGATCGACGGCGAGATCCACCTCGGCACCGACGATCGGGCGGGGGAGGTCGGGCATCACACTGTGGTCCTCGACGGGCCGCCGTGCGACTGCGGGAACCGCGGCTGTCTCGAGACACTGGCGGGGGCGCGGGCGATCGCGCGCGCCGCCGGGAAAACGTCCTTCGACGAGGTCGTGCCGTCCGCGCGCGCCGGAGACGAGCGCGCGCGGGAGGCACTCGCAGACGCCGGCCGGCTGATCGGCACCGTGGTCGCGAATCTGACGATCTTCGTCGCACCTCAGCGCGTCGTCGTCGGCGGCGGAGTCGCCGAGGCGGGCGACCTGCTCCTCGAGCCGCTGCGGGAGACCGTCCTGCAACGCGCCGCGAACGTTGCGCCCCTGGAGAAGATCGAGATCGTGCACGCGTCGCTCGGCTCATACGCGGGCGCGATCGGCGCGGCGCTGTACGGCGCGGCCGGCGTCAGCCGCCGACCTTGATCTTCCCCTTCGCTCCGACGACGTGTACGCGGTAGCCGAAGCTGAAGCTGACGCCGCTCTTGAGAGTTGCCCGCGACGAGCAGGTGAAGTGCTAGGCCACCGGGATATTCGAGTGACCGGCAGCCGGCCCGGCCACGACCGCAGCTGCGGAGGCGAGGACGGCCACGGCTCGAAAGGGCCTCATTGCCACACCATCGGCAGAGCCCTCAAGCCGCTGAATATCCGACTTGCGAGCAGGGAACCTGGCCGAACGTTCAGAGTCGGGGTTCTGGACTCCTGAAGCGCGCCGCGATGTCCGATAAGTTAGGCCATGGTCGAGTGCGAAGAGTGCCGCAGCACTTCGGAACTCGGTGAGGGCTGGCGGGCGATGATCGGGTTCTGTCCGGAGGAGGACGAGGCGCCGTTCGTGGTGATCTATTGCCCGGTGTGCGCGGAGTCCGAGTTCGGGCCCGTACGCCGCGCCTCGCGAGCCGAGTCGTAGTTTCCAGGATCGTCGGGACCGGCCATGTCCCAGGGATTGTCCCTGGGACATGGCCGTCCTAGATCCCCACCTTGGTAGCGTCGCTCGAGTTGCAGCTTCGGCAGCCGATTCGCGACCTCTTCCTCGCCACCTGGGAGGTCGACGCCGCACTGGTTGAGTCGCACCTTCCCGACGGCTTCCGGCCGATCCTCGCCGGCGGGCGCGCGCTGGTCTCGGTCGGCTGCTTCCGCAACAGGTTCGCTCGCCTCGGAGCGTTGCCCGTCCCGCCCTACGACGAGATCGACCTCCGCACGTTCGTCGTCGACCGAGATGGTGCGACAGCGGTCTTCGTCTTCGACTTCTTCGTGCCCGTCGTCGGCCTCGCGGCGTCTCCGTTCGGCGTGCCGGTCGAGGTCGCGCGCATCAACGTGGCGCGAGGTCACGTCAGCGCCCCCGGCATCGGCATCTCGGCCGCGTACACGATCGGGGAGCCCGCCGAGCTCGGCGATCGTGAAGCCGCGCTCTCGTCGCACCCGTCCGCGTACTGGCTGAAGCGCAAACGGCTACGCAAGATGATCGGCGGCTACCGCGGAGTGACGTGGAAGCATGCCGAGCTCACCGGCGAAGCGCAGCTCGCCCCCGCGGCACGGCTCGGAATCGACCGCCCTCCCGAGTTCGCGCTCTACGCCGAGACAGCCGAGCTGAGAGCGAGCCTGCCGGCTCGAACTCAGACGGGGAACCGGTAGACGTGCGGCGACGCGGTCAGGCCGCAGAGATCAGGCGCGCAGGCCGCGGAACGTTCGCAGCGACGACAAGTGCGGCGACGACCTGCGGGTCGAACTGCGTGCCCGCGCAACGTTGCAGCTCTTCCAGCGCCTCGGCCTTCGACATCGCCTTTCGGTACGAACGCGTCGTCGTCATCGCGCTGAACGCGTCGCACGCGCAGACGATACGCGCCACGAGCGGAATGTCCGTGCCGGCCAAGCCGTCGGGATTGCCGCCGCCGTCCCAGCGCTCGTGACAGGAGCGGACGAGATAGCCGACCTCGCCGAGCAGGCCGCCGACCGTCTCGAGCATCCTTTGGCCCTCGATCGTGTGGGTATTGATGATCGCCCGCTCCTCGGGGGTGAGCGCGCCAGGCTTGTTGATGATCTGCTTCGGGATCTTCACCTTGCCGACGTCGTGCAGGAGCGCCGTGAATTCGGCCTTGTGGCGCTCTTGCGGATCGAGCCGCAGCTCGTCGGCGACCGCGACCACGAGTGAGACGACGTCCTGGCTGTGGAGGCCCGTGTAGACGTCATCCGCCTCGACCACGTCGCCGAGGAGCAGCGCCGTCCCGCGATACGCGTGCGACAGCTCCAGCGCCTTGTCGATCCGCACCCTTCGCTCCTTCGCGAAATAGGCGAGCAACCCGATCAGCGGCAACGCGAACAGCACCAGCACCGGCTCGCCGCGCGAGGCAAGGGCCGCCAGGATCGCCATTGGCGTCAGGGCGGAGTCGACGGCCCAGATCCAGCCCATCACGGGCAGCAGCGTGAAGGGGGAGATCCCGAGCCCGAGCCGGTCGCGCGCGGCCGTGCTCGCGAAGTCGAAGCTGAACTGCACCAGGAGCGCCGCCGCGTAGACCGGGAGGTAGCGCGGAGTCGGATCGGGCTCGCCGGCGGCGATCAGCACGAGCGCGGGCCCGACGGCGTGCCAGGAATTGACGAAGCGCAGGAGGCTCCTGTTCAGCGGCACGCGTCCGCGGAGATAGTCTGGCGCGCCTCCGAGAAGCAGTCCGCAGAGCACGCACAGCGGCACGTAGGGAACGGGGAGCAGGACGAACATCGGCAGCAGCACGAGCTGCGTCGGCACGGCATAGCCCGTCCCGATCTCGAAGTCGATCCGCGAGGCAACCGCGTAGCAGGCGACGAAGAGGAGCGCAGTCAACGGGTTGAGCGCACGCTCCGACCCGGCGAAGAGCGCGAGCGAGAGCGCGGCCACGAAGAAGGTCGACCCGAGGAGGAGCGAGGCGAGCAGGTCGCGATCGCCCAGGCGGCGCGCTGCGATGCGCCGTGACTGCTCGATCAACAAATCGCCGTCGAGCGGGATCGCCGACTCTGCGACCTGGGGAGTTGCGACAGGAGTCGCCATGTCGACCCTATCGGCGTTTGGCCCGAACTCCTTGATCGAGGGATCAACCCGGCGCGAAAAACTAGACTCCCCGTCCCTCCGAAGGGGGAGGCCGTCTAGCCCTAACCGCCCACACTGAGACCAGTTCAATTCTGCGGCGACAAGGGAGAGACTCTGTGGAAGCTTCATCGTTCGTTCGGCGCGCTCGCGCGCTTCTGATGCTCGGATTTGCCGCCGCGGCGGCGGCGCTGGTCGGGGGCGTCTCCCCCGCGAGCGCCGGGCTCGGGCTGAGCTGCCCCACTGCGACGAGCGTGCCGTTCGCGCGCTGGTCGGACTACGCCAACTACGGCCTGGTGCCGAACGGCGGTTTCGAGTCCGGCGCTACGGGCTGGGCCCTTTCCGGCAGCGCACGCGTGGTCTCCGGCAACGAGCCGTTCTACATTCGGAGCACGAGCGACAAGTACTCGCTCAGCCTGCCCGCAGGCAGCTCCGCGACCAGCCCCCAGATGTGCATCAGCCTGTTGTCGTCGAAGATGCGCTTCGTCGTCGCCGGCAGCTCCGGCTCGAAGGTCAAGGTGCAGATCATCTACCGTGGCCTGCTCTCGAGCGTGGTGGGGATTCTCGACGGCGGTACGGTCTCCGCCGGAAACTGGTCGCCCTCCCCCGCGATGTCGATGCTCGGCGGCGTCCTGCCCTTGCTGACGCAGTCGGTGCAGTTTCGCTTCGTCCCGGTGAACGGCTCGGTCAGCCTGGACGACGTCTACCTGGATCCGATGAAGTCGGCGTAGGCCGACTTCATCGAGCGCTCACTCAGTTCCATCGAGCGGCGGGTTCGCCGCGGGATCGGCGTGGCGGCCACCAACGAGGTGGTCGTCTCGCCGTGTTCGGCACTCTTCTTCGTGTAGTAAGGCGCTCACCGAGAATGGGGCACGATGAAGATCGTCGTCACCGGCGGCAGCGGCAAAGCAGGGCGCGCCGCCATCCGGGACCTGCTCGAGCACGGCCATGACGTGCTCAACGTCGACCTGGTGCCGCCGCGCTCGTCCGACTCGCCGGCGCCGTTCTTGCCGGCCGATCTGACCGACCTCGGGCAGACGATCGAGGCGGTGAGCGGCGGCGAGAGGATGCGGGGCGTCGAGGCGGTCGTCCATCTCGCCGCGATCCCGTCACCGGTCCACGCCACCCCGGACGTCGTGTTCCGGACGAACATCACGAGCACACACACTGTGTTTTCTGCCGCAGTGCGGCTTGGACTGAAGCGCGTGGTCTGGGCGTCGAGCGAGACGACGCTCGGGCTGCCGTTCGACCGCCCACCGGACTACGCGCCGATCGACGAGCGGCACGAGTTGCGCCCCGAGTCGTCCTATGCGCTTTCCAAGGTCCTCGGCGAGGAGATGGCCCGCCAGTTCAGCCGCTGGAGCGGGATCCCGTTCGTCGGTCTCCGTTTCTCGAACATCATGGAGCGCGCGGACTACGAACAGTTCCCCTCCTTCTGGGACGACCCGCACCTGCGCAAGTGGAACCTGTGGGGCTACGTCGACGAGAGCCACGTCGCGCAGAGCGTTCGCGCCGCGCTGGAGGCCGATGTGCAATGCGCCGATGCGTTCATCATCACGGCGGCCGATACCGTCATGCAGCGGCCGAGTCGCGAGCTGATGGCCGAAGTCTTCCCGGGGGTGCCCGTCGCCGATCGCGTCACCGGACACGACACGCTGCTCGCCATCGACAAGGCGCGCCGGGTGCTGGGCTACGCCCCCGACTTCACTTGGCGACAGCTCTAGGGCGTCACGAGTGACGCGAGCCGCTCGATGCCGTCGTCGATCAGCGCCTCGTCGACGAGGCTGAACGAAAGCCGCACGTTGTCCCCGCCGCGCCCGTCAGGGAAGAACAACGAACCGGGAACGATGCCGACGCCGCGCTCGACTGCGCGGCGCGCGAGCTCGGTCGCGTCCACGCCGCCCGGCAGCGTCAGCCACGAGAAGAAGCCGCCCTCCGGCCGCGTCCAGCGCGCCGTCGCCGGCATGTGCCGGTTGAGCGCCGCCAGCGTGCGTTCGCACTTGCGCCGATACAGCGCTCGCGACTGCGCCAGCTGCTCGTCGATCCACCCGCGGCGCACGTACTCCTCGAAGAGCCTCTGTCCGAGCGCGCCCGCGCACTGGTCGGTGTTCTGCTTCGCAGAGACGAGCTGCGCGCAGACGTCGGCCGGGCCGACCGCCCAGCCGAGCCGCACGCCGGGAAAGAACGTCTTCGACGTCGTCCCCGCCTGCACCACGACGTCCGGCCCGAGGCTCCAGAGGCTTGGCAGCGCCTCACCGTCGAAGCCGAGCTCGCGATAGGCGACGTCTTCAACGATCAGGAATCCGTGACGGCGCGCAAGCTCGACCAGCGGCTCGCGCCGCTCGCGGGACAGGCTGACGCCGGCGGGATTCTGATGATCCGGGATGCTGTAGACGAGCTTCGGGCGCAGTCCTTCACCGAGACGCCGTTCGAGCTCGTCGATCTCGAGCCCGTGCTCGTCCATCGGAACGGCGACGACCTCGGCCTCGAAGCTGCGAAACGCCATGATCGCGCCCAGGTAGGTCGGCCCTTCGACGACCACGACGTCCTCCCGGTCGAGGAACGACTTCCCCACGAGCTCGAGCGCCTCGATCGCTCCGCTCGTGATCAGCAGCTCTCCGTAGGCCGGGCGGCGACCCTGCAAGGCTTCGAGCCTGCCTGCGAGCGCGTCGAGGGGGCCGGCCAGTCCCCGCGTGGGCGCGTACTGGAACGCGCTTGCCTCGCCCTCGGCAGCGAACTCCGCGAGCAGCGCGGATGCACGCTCGCGCGGGAACGTCAGCGGATCGGGGAACCCGCCCGCGAAGGAGATGACGTCCGGTCTGCCGAGGAATGCCAGGACCGCCGCGATACCCTCGCCGACGTCGCCGCGCGTACGCGCCGCAAAGAGCCGATCCCAGTGTCGCGTTTCCGGCGTGACCGCCATTTGACCGAATATAGAAGGTACGCGGTCCATGAGCAGCGCAACGAGAGGAGTGGAGCGTGAATGGTCTCACGGCAACCCGTTACCGCTGGAACGACATCCCGAAGGAGGCGCTCAAGCCGGACCTCCACAGGCGCCTGATCTCGACGGAGCGGATGATGCTGGCGCACGTCTACCTGGAGAAGGGCTGCATCGTCCCGCAGCACTCGCACGAGAACGAGCAGCTGACCTACATCCTCGAGGGCGCCCTCCGCTTCTGGCTCGGGGAAGACGAGTCGGAGGTCGTCGACGTCGCCGCCGGCGAAGTGCTGCACATTCCCTCGCAGCTGCCGCACAAAGCGGAGGCTCTGGAGACGACGCTCGACGTGGACATCTTCTGCCCACCTCGCCAGGATTGGCTCGATGGATCAGATGCGTACCTCCGGAAGACATGAGCCCAAGTATCCGACTCTCGAAGCCGCTCGTCCGCGGCGCGGCTTCGCCGCGCCGGTCGCCAGCCTCCGGGCTCCAGAGCTCCCCAAGCGCCAACCAATCGCGCCGAAGGCGCGCCCCGAGCGCGAGCGAAGCGAAGCGAGGGATCAAGGGGACTGGCTCGACGGTTCGGACGCGTACTTGCGGAATCTGAGCTAAGGCCTGTCCGCCGGTGCTCCTAGCGTTCCTGACGTCGCGCTGAGCGTGCGGAGACGGGCGGGACAAGTATTGACATACGGACCGCCGGTTGGAGCGTGGTCAGCGCGGCGAGCTGTCGGCGGAGGGCGGCTCCGCCGCCCGCAGTCGGCAGCGGTCAGGGACGCTAGGCCCGATACCGTGTTTGGATTCGCAATCGTCTTGCGTTGACGATCCTCGCACTCGGCGCCGCGTCCGCGCTCTGCGTCGCGCTCGTCGAGTACCGGATCCACCATACGGGGAACTCCCTCTACCAGTTCCTCGTCTGGAATCTGTTCCTCGCGTGGGTTCCGTTGGGGATCGCACTCGCGGCGTTTCACCGCGCGCGCCGTCGTGTCGACATCGTCGTGGGCGGCCTGCTCGTGCTCTGGCTCTTGTTCTTCCCGAATGCGCCGTACATGCTCACGGACTTCATCCACCTAGGCGAGAGCCGGCTGGTACCCGTCTGGTACGACGCATTGATGCTGTCGTCGTTCGCCTGGACGGCCCTCTTGCTCGGGTTCGCTTCGCTCTACCTCGTGCAGATGGTCGTGCGACGCGTCGTCGGCCTCCTCTGGTCGTGGGTCGGCGTAGCGTGCGCGCTCGCGCTCGCGAGCTTCGGCGTGTACCTCGGGCGGTTCGTGCGCTTCAACAGCTGGGATGCGCTGGTGCGACCGGGCCGGGTCGCCGATGTCATCACAAACCAGCTCGAGAACCCGCTCCAGCATCCGCGGATGATCGCGGTGCTGATCGCGCTGACGGCGTTCCTGCTGGTCGGATACGCCGTGCTCTACGCGTTCGCCGGAATGCGACTCGAGCTCGAGCGCGATTCGATGCGCTAGTCAATGAGCTTTCGCGTCATCGCGTGGATCGCGACGCGCCAGACGAGCGCGCCGAACACCACGAGCGCGCCGAGGCGAGCGACGTCTGTCCACCCGTCCCAGCCGAACGCCGCATGCCGCACGAGCTCGACGCAGTGATGGAGCGGGTTGATGTTCCCGAGGAACTGCGCCCAGCCGGGCAGCTTGTCGAGTGGGAAGAACGTCCCCGCAACCAGGAAGAGCGGCGTCAGAACGGCGCTGACGACGTAGCTGAAGTTCTCGATCGACTTCGCGTAGCCGGCGACCGCGATCCCGAAGCACGCCCAACCGAAGCCCGCCACCCACGCGATCAGCGGCACCGTCAGCATCCCCCACGCGGGGTCGAGCCCGAACGCGATCGCCACGACCATCGGCACGCAGCCGTAGACGCCCGCGCGCGTCGCGATCCAGAGCGCCTCCGCGGTCACGAGCTCCTCGGTGTCGACGGGCGCTGCGAGGATCGCGTCGTACGTGCGCTGGAACTGGTACTTGACGAACGTCCCGAACATGGCCGGAAACGCGCTCGAGAACAGCACCGCCGTCGCGACCGTTCCTGTGCCGACGAACTGGACGTAGTCGTAGCCGCCGATCCGGGAGACGAGCGAGCCGAAGCCGAAGCCGAACGCGAGCAGATAGATCGTCGGCTCCACCGTCGAGGAGAACGTCGCCGAGCGCCAGTAGGACGAGAAGTTGACGATCTCGCGCACGAGCACACCGGTCAGGGCCGACCGCTCGAACCGGCCGAGGCGGGGGGCGCGGGAGGAATTCGCGAGCGACATCAGCCGATCTCCTCGCCCGTCAGCAGGACGAAGACGTCCTCGAGGTTCGCCGGCCTCCGCTCGCCGTCGATCCTCAACCCGTTGTCGCCGTCGACGCCGAGGATCGACACGCTCGTGCCCGTGCGCCGTGTCCGCAGCCCGGCGGCGCCGGCCTGCGCCTCGACTTCGACCAATCGCGTCGGCGGCCCGTAGACCTCGAGCACCGCGCTGCCGGCGTGCTCGGTCACGAGCGCCGCGGGTGACCCGGAGGCGACGGCCTTGCCGTGCGACATGATCAGCACGGTGTCGGCGAGGCGCTGCGCCTCCTCGATGTAGTGCGTCGACATCAGGATCGTCGTGCCTTCGCTGCGGAGCGCGTCGATCAGCGCCCACAGCTCCTGGCGCACCTGCGGGTCGAGCCCGACGGTCGGCTCGTCGAGGAGCACGAGCCGCGGACGGTGGACGAGCGCGCGCGCGATCAGCAGGCGCCGCCGCATGCCGCCCGAGAGCTTGTCGACTCGCGAGTCGCGCCGGTCGGTCAGCTTCGCCATCACGAGTGCGCGCTCGATCGCGTCGCGGCGTTCGGCGCGACCGATCCGGTACAGGTGCGCGAAGACGAGCAGGTTCTGCTCCACCGTCAAGGTGACGTCGAGGTTGTCGAGCTGCGGCGAGACGCCGAGCTGGGCGCGGGCCTGCTTCGACTCGTCCGGCAGCCGGAACCCGAGCACCTCGAGCTCGCCCTCGTCGGCGATCGCCTGCGCCGTGAGGAGCCGCATCGTCGTCGACTTTCCGGCGCCGTTCGGGCCGAGCAGCCCGACGCACGTCCCTTCCGGGACGTCGAGGTCGAGCCCGTCGACGGCGGTGATTGCGCCGTAGCGCTTCACCACCCCGCGGAGACGAATCGCCAGATCGGCCACGTCGCTCAGCTTGCCACGCCCATCATCGGTCGAGAGTTGGACCGCCGGGGGAAGGAGAACTCATCGCGCACCGATGAGTTTTTCCCCTGCGTCCGGTCCTCTTCCTGATGGCCGCTCCAGCGGAGCAACCGCTCGTGTTCGCCGTCCGTGGGCCCATCGCCCGCGGCGATCTGCCCCGCCTCTGCGGTCGTGTCTGCGCGGTGCTCGAAGGAAGCAGGGCCGCCGCCGCCCTGTGCGACGTGACCGGCGTCGAGCCCGATGCGGTGACGGTCGACGCTCTCGCGCGGCTCCAGCTCGCGGCACGCCGCCACGGCTGTGAGGTCCGGCTGCGCAATGCGTCCGACCAGCTGATCGAGCTGGTCGCCTTCATGGGCCTGCGCGACGTCCTCCCGGACTGACGCTACGAGTCGAGCCGGGGCGGCAGCCCGAAGAGCGGGAACAGCGTCTCCGTGTCGAGGAAGAACGTGAGCTCGCCGATCCGGCCCTCCGAGATCTCGAGCACCTGCAGCGCCCAGGGCTCGTAGCCTTCCCCGGTGGGGCTCGGCTTGTACTGCCCGAAGGCGGGCGAGCCGTTCGCCGTCACGGTGGGGATCACGCGCGAGCCGCGGCAGCCGATGCCCGGCCCCAACCACCACTCGAAGATGTCGTCGCGACCGCTCAGCCACAGGTCGAACGGTGGCATGGACTGTGTCGCGTCCTCGTGGATGAGCGAGGTAAGCGCGTCCATGTCGTAGGCCTCGAACGCGGCGACGTAACGGGCGAGCAGCTCGGCGTCCGCCTCGTCCACCGACGGTGGCGTGTCGACGGCGCTCACGTTGCTCGCCTCGAGCGTCGCACGCGCACGCTGGAGCGCGCTGTTGACGGACGGAACGGTCGTCTCGAGGAGCTCCGCGACCTCGGACGCTTTCCAGCGGAGCACCTCGCAGAGGATCAGCACCGCGCGCTGGCGCGGCGGCAGGTGCTGCAAAGCAGCCACGAACGCGAGCCTGATCGTCTCGCGGGCGACCGCGACCTCGGCCGGATCTGCCTCGGGGACGACTCGCCCGTCGGGGACCGGCTCGATCCACGTCACCTCCGGCAGCGTGTTGAGGTTGGACTCGACAGGCTCGCGCGCGGGCCCGAGATCCATCGGGCGGGCGCGCCGCTCTCGCCCGTTCAGCATGTCCAGGCAGACGTTGGTCGCGATGCGGTAGAGCCAGGAGCGCAGCCCTGACCGGCCCTCGAAACGGTCGAAGCCGCGCCACGCGCGGATAAACGTCTCCTGCACGGCGTCCTCGGCCTCGAAGGGCGAGCCGAGCATGCGGTAGCAGTACGCGTTCAACTCGACGCGATGCTGCTCGAGCTGGCTCTCGAGCTCTTCGGCGGCCGGCCTGACCTGCATGGCGCCCATGGTAAGCACTAGGACCGTGGCCGCGCCGCATACTCATCGGTCGCAATACTCGGGCCGATGATCCCAGTCCCTCCGGCCCGCCACCTGCTCCGCGCGAAGGACCTCGTCGACGCGCGCTATCGCGAGCCCTTGGACGTGCCGACCCTCGCCCGCGCCGCACACTTGTCGCCCGCGCACTTCAGCCGCGAGTTCCGCCGGGCGTTCGGCGAGACGCCTCGCCAGTACCTCCTGACGCGCAGGATGGAGCGCGCCGCGGCGCTGCTGCGGAACACCGACCGCAGCGTCGCCGACATCTGCCTCACCGTCGGACTGACCAGCGTCGGCTCGTTCACCTCGACCTTCGGCCGGACGTTCGGCCTCTCGCCCACGGCCTACCGGGCCGCCCATCCGCCCGCGTCCGATCGCGTGCGCATTCCCACCTGCGTGCTCCAGGCGTACGCACGCCCGCAGTCGAGCAGTTTTCGAGAAGACAGCCGCGCACGGTCCGGCTAGCGTCGCCGCGACCGTTCAACGACACAGGAGGATCACCATGCTGAAGCGGCTCACCAACGTCCAGGTCTGGGTGCACGATCAGGACGAGGCACTCGCCTTCTACACCGAGAAGCTCGGGCTCGAGCTCCGCGAAGACGTCACCGTGCCCGAGATGGGCAACTTCCGCTGGCTCACCGTCGGCGTGCCCGGCCAGCCGGACGTCTCGGTCACGCTCATGGCCGTGCCCGGAGCCCCCGTGTTCGACGACGAGACGCGCGACCGGATCAAGGAGCTGATGGCGAAAGGCGCCGCGAGCGGCCTCTTCTTCGAGACCGACGACTGCCGGGCGAGCTACGAAGAACTCAAGCAGCGCGGCGTCGAGTTCCAGCAGGAGCCGACGGAGCAGCCCTACGGCATCGACGCCGGGTTCCGCGACCCGTCGGGCAACCACGCTCGGATGATCCAGTTGAAGTAACGCGATTGGATGCCGAGAGCCCCCCGACATGATCCGGCGGGCTCTCATTCACCGCCGCATCGCGGTCCTCGACGTCAAAAACATGCTCGCACCGGTAAGTCCCGTCGCGCGACTCCGTCTTACTTGCACCACCACCAACGCGAGGGAGTTCCGATGACACGACTGACGCTCGACATCACGATGTCGCTCGACGGCTTCATCGCCGGCCCGAACCGGACCGTCGAACAACCGCTGGGCGACGGCGGCGACACCCTCCACGAGTGGATGTACGGACTCGCGAGCTGGCGCGAGCTCCACGGCGAGTCCGGCGGCACGAGGAATGCCGACGACGAGGTCGTCAGGGAGAACTTCGACGACCCTCGGCGCGGTGCTGATGGGAAGGCGCATGTTCAGCGGCGGCGAGGGCGGCTGGGAGGACGATCCCGTCGCAGACGGCTGGTGGGGAGACGACCCGCCGTTCGGCGTGCCGGTGTTCGTCCTCACGCACCACGCTCGCGAGACCGTGACGAAGCAATGCGGCACTTCGTTCACGTTCGTCACCGACGGGATCTAGGCCGCGCTCGACCAGGCCCGGGCTGCGGCAGGCGACAAGAACGTGGCGGTCGCCGGCGGAGCGGACGTCGCCCAGCAATACCTGCGGGCTGGTCTAGTCGACGAGATCCAGATCCACCTCGTGCCGAAGCTCCTCGGCGACGGAGTCAGGCTGCTCGACGAGCTCGATCCGGAACGAGTGACGCTGGAGCTCAGGAGGGTGATCGACTCGCCGTCGGTCACGCACCTCAGATACCGCGTCGTGAAGTGACGCTAGCCGGCGACCGCCTCGGTCGTGACCTGCGCGATATAGCCGCGAACATCCGCGGCGGGCTCGCTGTACGCATCGCCGAGTGCCGATTCGACTCGCTGCTTGTACTCCGTCGCCCAGCTCGGAAGCTCGAAGTCCGCGACGGCGAGGAATTCCAACGTGCTCGCAAAGCGGATGTCCGCAATGGTCGGATTGTCGCCGCCACCGATGAAGCCGCCGTCCTCGAGAAAGAACTTGCGGTAGACGTCCAGCATGCGCGGAAGCTCGGCCTCCGCCGCTTGGCGGGCGGCGTCCTTCTCGTCGTCGGAGGCATCCGACGTCGAAACCTCGCCCGGGTAACCGGCGAAGTTCAGACGCGGATACGTCGCACGCGCGAGCAATGGATAGAGCATCGTCATCGTGTAGAAGTTCGCGCTGTCAACCATCGCACGGCGCGCCAGGTCGGTCGGGTAGAGGTCGTCACGGTTTTCGCGGCTCGCGAGGTACATCATCACCGCGCAGCTCTCCCAGAGCAGGCCCTTCGGTAGCCCTTCGGTCTCCACGGACGGTGTCAACATCGACGGGCACTTGGCGATGTACTCGTCCGAGTGCGTCTTGCCCCACACGTTCTCTTCCTCGAACGGCAGCCCGGCGGCCCGCACGAACACGCGGACGGACATGTTGTTGACGCTGGGCGGAAGAATGTTCAGCTTCACCGACACGACGGACCTCCCTAGTTGGCTTGCCCGCGCTGAGCATATTCCACGGTGTTCGAGCGTTCGACGAGTTTCGACTTGTATTCGCTGCGGCGCAGGCTCCCCCAAGGTACGAGCTCCACGCGTGTCTGGACGACGAGCACGGTGCGCAGCCTGTCGCGGATCGCCTCCGCGAGCGCGGCGTCGATCTTCGCGTCTCGCGCAAGCTCCACGGCCACGGGAAGGGGCGGCTCCTGCTTGACGCCCGCCGCCTGCGGCTTGACGAGGATGTGGCCGCTGACCTGCGGAGCGAACGCGCTCACCACCTCCCGGACGGCCGAGGGGAAGACGTTGACCCCGCGCACGATCAGCATGTCGTCGGTTCGCCCGATACAGCGGACGCGAGGACTCGTGCGGCCACATTCGCACCGATTCGTCCAGACCTGAACATGATCGCGGGTGCGGAATCGCAGCAGCGGCGCTGCCCGATGTTGCAGATGCGTCAACACGAGCTCGCCGGTCGCACCGTCTTCCAGGTCGAGGGCTGCTCCTGTCTCGGGTTCGATCAGCTCGGCGTGGACGAAGCCTCGTGCCCCGAGGTGCATTCCGTCCTGCTCTTCGCATTCCCCCCAGAGGGACACGCCGATGTCGCCGACCCCCATCGCCTCGGTGACCCGCGCGCCCCAGCCCTCTTCGAGCTTCGCACGGAACGCCGGCTCGCCGCCGCCGGGCTCACCCGCTACGAGGACGCGCTCGACGCTCGACCCTCTGAGGTCGATCCTCCATTCGGCCGCCCGTTCCACGAGGTGAGCGGCGTAGGACGGCGTGAACACCGCAGCTTCCGGGCGGAGGAGCTCGATGACCTGCAGCAGCCGCTCGGTGTTGCCCGTGCCGACCGGAATGTGACAGAGGCCGATACGGTCGAAGGCGGCGAGCGCCGCCCCGGCCACGAAGGGACCAGCGTTGTAGGTGGTGACGATGCGCTGCCCGGCGACGATGCCCGAGGCCGCGTAGCTGCGCGCCGAGGCCGTCACCCAGTTGTCGAGATCGCCGGCCGTAAGCGGGATGAAGCTGGGCGCGCCGGTGGTACCGCTCGTCGAGTAGATCCGGACGATCTCGGACGGCGCCGCGCACAGATGCGCGCCGATGGGATTCTCCGGCGTGCACGTCGCCCTGAGCTCACGCTTGTCGGTGAGGGGCAGCTGCGCGATGTCCCCGAGCCCACCCGACTCGGACGCGGAGTCGAACCCTGCGGTTGCCAGTTTCTCGCGATAGAAAGGTGAGCGCTCGAAGAGGTAGGCAAGCTGCGCGCGATAGCTCGCATCGTCGATTGCGAGCTGCTCCGCCCACGGCAGTGTCTCGACCTCAGCGTTCGTATTCGATCGCCTCCTCGGCCTTCCGCGCCATGAGGAAGCCGAGCGGATGCTCCTGCTCCTCGGCCAGGTGAGCGAGGAGGCCCGCCGTGCGCGCGAGGATCGGAACGGCCTTCACGGCGGAGGAAGGAAAGGCAAGGTCGAGCATCACCGCGGCGATCGGCATCGAGACGTTCATCGTGAGCGGCCTTCCCCACGCCTCGGCTACGCCGTCGCGGAGGCACTGCGCCAGCAGCACATGCGGCCCGCTCACCCCGCGAGCATCTGCGAGCTCGAGAATCCGTTCGGCGCGCGGGTCGAGCGGCCGATGGACCGGATGGCCGAACCCCGGCACCTTGACGCCGGCAGCGTGGAGCGCACGCGCGACGTCGGCGGCGACCTGTGCGGGCTCGCCGCCGGCAGCGACCTGCGCCTGCGCCTCCTCGAGCAGCCGCGCGCACTCCTCGGACGTGCCGAGGATGACCGGGCCGCAGCCGAGGATCCCCGCCGCGACGGCCCCCTGCAGCGAGCCGGGATCCGCAGCAAGCGTCATCCGCGCGGCGACGTTTGTGGGCATCATCCCGTGCTCGGCGATCGAGACAAGCAGCAGGTCGAGGAAGAAGCGCTGATCGTCGGTCGGCTCGCGGCCGGTGAGCAACAGGTGGAAGTACTCGGTGAAGCTCAAGCTGCCCATGAGGTCGCCGCAGAGGTCGCGTCCCCGCACCTCGACCCTGTCGGGAGAGGCCTGGCTGATGTGGCTGACGGGGGCGCCGGGCTTACCGATCTGCATACGGCCTCCGCGCGGTTGTTGGACGAGCACGAATGACGAGGAGATCGTACGTTTCATGCACGTCGCAAGACCTGACCCCCCGGCGTGCGCCGCTCCGGTCACGACAATCGTCTGGGTCTTGACTCTCCCGTCCGACGCGCTGTGAGCTCGAGCCGAAGAGGCGAGGCGGGACGGGTTCTAGCTCACGGGCTGGACGTGTGACGCCAGCTCTCCGTCCAGGAGTGCATGCACCGCGAATCCGGGCGGATCGTCGACGAGCTCGATCTCGACCGAGTTGAAGTCAAGCCGTGCCTGCACATAGGTGCTCGGCACGGTAAGTACCGCTCGACCGGCAAGCTCAGCCGCAATCGCGCGATGCACGTGGCCCGCGACAAGTCGCCTCACCTGCGGATGACGCCGGAGGACCTCGCCGAGCGCACGTCGATCCGCGACTGGAAGGCCGAGTTCATCCCAGGCCACGATCCCCGTCGAGATGGGCGGATGGTGCATCGCAAGCAGCGTCATGTGATCCGGCGCGGCAGCGAGCTCGGCATCGAGCCATGCCAGCCGGTCCGCATCGAGCTCGCCGCGGTCCTCCCCGGGCCGCGTGCTGTCCAGCACCAAGAGCCGAAGCGGCCCGAGGTCCACCGCGTACTGCACAGGCGTTCCGATGGTCCCCGGCACGTTGAAATGCCGGCGGATCGCGTCACGGTCGTCGTGGTTGCCCGGCAGCACGTACGTCGGCGCGTCGAGCTGCTCGAGCAGCTCACGCACGAGCTCGTACTCTCCGTCGGCGGCGTTGTCCGCCAGGGTCGCCGGAGATGAGTACCGCATCCGGATCATCCGGCAGGCGGCGCACCGACTCGACGGCCGCCGCCAGCCCGGCCACCGGATCACCGTCGGCCCATGTCGCGCCGATGTGTGGATCGCTGAGCTGGACGAGGAGGAACGGTTTGCTCATGCGGCGAGTTTGAGTCTCGCCAAGCCTACGGACATCGGGCCTCACTCCACGAGGGCGAGGAAGCGCCGCGTGCGCTCCTCTTTCGGCGCGGAGAAGAACTCGTCGGGCCGAGCCTCCTCCACGATCCGGCCCTCGTCCATCATCAGCACCGCACTCGCGACATGCTGCGCGAAGCGGAGCTCGTGTGTGACGACGACCATCGTCATTCCCTCGCGGGCGAGCAACTCCATCACGTCGAGGACTTCGCGCACGAGCTCGACGTCGAGCGCGGACGTCGGCTCGTCGAAGAGCATCGCCTTCGGACGCATCACGAGCGCGCGGGCGATCGCGACGCGCTGCTGCTGGCCGCCGGAGAGCTCGTCCGGGTACTGCGACGCCTTGTCAGCGACCCCGACGCGCGCGAGGAACTCGAGCGCACGTTCCCGGGCCTCGCGCTTCGAAAGGCGGCGCACCTCGAGCAGACCGCACATGACGTTCGCGAGCGCGGTCATGTTCTGGAACAGGTTGAAGCGCTGGAAGACCATCCCGACCTCGGAGCGGTGGGGCGCGAGCTGCTTCTCGCTCAGCGCCGTCAGCCGCTCAGTCTCGAGGTAGACGTCGCCCGCGTCCGGCGCCTCGAGCATCGCGAGACAGCGGAGCAGCGTCGACTTCCCCGAGCCGGACGGTCCGATGATCACCTTCACCTGCCCGCGGTCGACCTCGAAGGTGACGCCCTTCAGCACTTCGAGCTCGCCGTAGTGCTTCTGGACGCCGTCGGCGCGGAGGACCACGTCGGCCATCAGCGCGCGTCGTGCGAGATGGCGGGGACCGGCGGACCGAACCGACGGCGACGGCGGCGCGACGTCCACGTGAAGCGCCGCTCCAGCCTCGCCTGGATCATCATCAAGATGCTGACGATCACGAGGTAGTAAACGAGCGAGGCAAGCAGCGGCTCCGGGTACTGGAAGGTCGCCGCTGCCAGCTCCTGGGCCGCCGTCAGGAGCTCGTGCAAAGAGATCACGAACGCAAGCGACGTGAGCTTGAGCAGCGTGATGAACTCGTTGCCGGTCGGCGGGATCACGATCCGCACAGCCTGCGGGACGATCACCTTGCGCAGGATCTGCCGCCGCGTCATGCCCAGCGCGCGCCCGGCGAGCTCCTGGCCTGGCTCGACCGAGAGCAGTCCGGCGCGGATGATCTCCGACATGTACGCAGCCTCGTTCAGCGAGAGCGCGAGCCACGCTGCTGCGAACGGCGTGAACCAGTGGCCGGCGAACACGCCCCAGAGTTGCGGGAGCGCGTACCAGACGAAGTACAGCTGGAGCAGGGTCGGCGTCGCGCGGAAGAGCCAGTTGTAGACCCACGCCAGCGAGCGATTCCGCCGCCGGTTGCTGAGCGCGGCGAGGGCGACGAAGAAGCCGATCACGACCGCGGTCGCAAGCGAGACCACCGTCAGCTCCAGCGCGGTCAGCGCGCCCCTCCAGTAAGGCCCCGAGGAGAGCGCCGTCCAGAACAGGTGCGCGTCGAAGCTCGCGAGCACGAGCCTCAGGTCGTCCTACTTGACGTTGCTGACGGGGATCTTGTACTTCGCGGCAAGTTTTGCGAGCGTGCCGTTCGACTTGAGCGTCTTGACGCCGGCCTTGACCTTGGCGCCGATCGCGTCGCCCTTGCGGAAGTAGATCCCGAAGCTGTCCTTCGCCGGGAACGTGTACGCCACTTGGATCTTGCCCGGGTGGGCCTTCGCCTGGAACGCGAACGACGTGTCCTGCGTGAGAACGACGTCGGCGCGGCCGATGAGCACCTGCGCCACCGCGTCGTTGTCGCCGGGATAGCTCTGCAGGTTGAAGTCGATCTTGTCCTTGAGCGCCTTCAGGTACTCCTCGTACTTCGTCCCCGCCTGCACGACGACGTTCAGGCCCTCGAGGCTGTTCGGGCCGGTCACGTGCTTCGGATTGCCGGTTCTCACGATGAAGACGCGATGCGACTCCATGTAGCGGACGGCTCCCGCCTGCTTCAGGCGGTCCGGCGTCACGAAGATGCCGCTGATGACCGCGTCGCACTTCTTCGCCTTGAGCGCAGGGATGAGGCTTGGAAATGCAGTCTTCACCGGCTTCGCAGTCGCGCCCCACGTCTTGGCGAGCGCGCTCGCCATGTCGACGTCGAACCCGCTGATCTTGCCACTCGAGGCGGCGAGCTCCATCGGCGGGAACGTCGGGTCGGTGCAGTACGTGAACGTCGCTGCGCGCGACGCCGCGCCGGCCGCGCTGGCGACCGCGAGCGCCGCGACCGCCAGAGAGATGATCGCCTTGCGCATTGCTCCTCCTCCCTCGTGACCCGGACGGAAGACCCTAGCCCGAACGGACGGGCGAAACCAGGGGTCACGCGAGGCGCGAGACGGCGTAGAGCGCGAGCAGGTCGAGCGCCACGTTTGCCGCTGCGAGTGCGGTCGGCTGGCCCGCCCCGTCGTACGGCGGCGCCACCTCGACGACGTCACAACCCACGAGCCGGATGCCGCGCAGCGCTCTCAGGAGCGCGACCGCCTCGGCGGTGGAGAAGCCCGCGATCTCCGGCGTGCCGGTGCCCGGTGCGAATGCCGGATCGAGAAAGTCGATGTCGAACGAGAAGAAGACCGGGCGGTCGCCGACCTGCGCGTGTACGGCGCTCGAATAGCCATCCGGTCCGAGGGCCCGGAGCTCGTCACTCGGGATGACGCGAAATCCCAACGCACGTGCGTCCTCGAGGTCGGACGCGGCGAACAGCGACCCGCGCATCCCCGCCTGCACCGACGCGCGTGGTTCGATCAGCCCCTCCTCGGCCGCGCGCTTGAACGTCGTTCCGTGGAAGTACCGCTGGTCGAAGTACTCGTCCCAAGTGTCCGTATGCGCGTCGAGCTGGACGAGAGCCATCGGCCCATGTCGACGCGCGAGCGCGCGCAGCTCCGCGAGCGTGATCGAGTGGTCGCCGCCGAGCACGATCGGGAAGACGCCGGCGTCGACGATCGGGGCGAGCCCTTCCTCGATTCGCCGGTACGTCCCTTCGGTGTCGCCCGGCGCGACCGGGAGATCGCCGTAGTCGACGACGGAGACGATCTCGAGAACGTCGAGGCCGAGCGCGGGATGGTACGGGCGCAGCAGCACCGATGCCGAGCGGATCGCCTCCGGGCCGAAACGCGCGCCGGCGCGGAAGCTCGTCGCGGTGTCGAACGGAATGCCGACCGCAGCCGCGCTGACGTCTGCGAGGTCGGTCACATGCGGTAGACGCATGAACGTCCGGATTCCCGCAAAGCGCGGGTAGGTCCTCGCGTCGATCGGCCTGTACCTGGACGTCGTCACGGCACGGAGGGTTGGGAGCATACTCGGCGTCTCCGCTCCGCCCACGGCCGCTCGCGCGGTGTCGAGAGCATCTCACGAACCCTTTGGGGAGATTCGGCGGCTGGACGCAGACTGAACCTTCGCTCGCGATCGTCGCCACACATGCCGCACGCTCAAGCGTGCGCATCCTTTGGACGCCTACGCGGCGCCGGCGTAGCGCTGCTCGGCGAGAGCCTTCAGCCCTTCGAGCAGTTCGTCGGCGATCCCTCGGAACTTTCGCCGCATGAAGAGGGCGTTCATCGTCGCCCAGACGATGTTCGCCGGGGTATAGAAGGTCTCGATCCGCACCTGCGTCCCGGTTGCGATCTCGGCGAAGTGGACCGTGAACCCGTAGTCGCGGAACATCCGCCGAAAACCGAACGAGTCCTCGACGACGTGGAACGAAGCTTGGGTGTCGGCCACGGCTTCAACGCATTCCTCGGCCATCGTCCCTCGCTTGCCTTGCATCGTGACCTCGCAGATGCGGGTCCTGCCCAGTCCCGTCTCGTCACCGCCCATCTCTTTGACGACGCTGTCCACCGGCGGCGCCCAGGTGGGGAGCTCCGCGTTGTCCATGAACAGCCGGTAAACGAAAGCAGATGGTGCGCCGATCATCGTCTGCCGGCTCAGCTGCTTCTTTCCGAGCTGACTGGTCATGAAAGGACGGTACACGCTATTGATGCCAAATTCTGTCATCATTAGTACCGAGTCGATGACGAATTTCTTGGCAATCGGCGATCCGCGGAAGCATGAGAACGGCTGAGCGTCGAGACGAGATCGTCCGCATGCTCCGCCGGAGAGCAGGATGGACTGTCGACGCGCTGGCGCACGAAGTTGGCGCCTCGCGTCGAACCGTCCTGAGGGACATGAACGCGCTACGCGACCGCGGCTTCGACATCTCCGGCATGACCGGACCCGGTGGCGGCGTCCGGCTCGAGCCGACCTCCGTGCTGATCTCGTCAAACCTGCTGACCGACGAGCTCGTCGCGCTCGTGCTCACGTCCGCGATCTCACGAGCGACGACATCGATCCCATTCGCCGCGCGAGCCGACCGCGCCCTGGAGAAGCTCGAAGCAGCGCTCCCGGCCCAGCGCACGTCGGAACTCCAGGCCTTCATGCAGCGGATCGTCGTCGGCGACCCCGCCACGGACCTCACAGAGATTCCCGGGCCCGTCGACCCGCGGTTCCTCACCCTCTTCGAGCAGGGCTTCACCCGCTGTCTCGTCCTGCGCTTCACCTACACGGACCGCCACGGCGACCGTACCCGCCGCCAGATCGAACCGCACGGGCTGCTCGTCCGCGTCCCGTACTGGTACGCGATCGCGTGGGATCGCAAGAAGAACGAACCGCGACTGTTCCGAGCAGACCGGGTGCGGCGGCCTCTCCTGACGGGGATTCCCTTCATACCCCGGCCGCGGGATCTCGTTACCGGCCTCTGCCCGGACGCTCGCCCGATGCGATCCAAGTCAAAGCGACCGAAGAACGAGTTCGACTGAAAACGCCAGAGGTCGGGAGCCGCGTGCTCCTCGCTGCACAACGAGGGTGCGCTTCTCCCTTAGCTCGCGGGAGTGATGTTGAGGTTCATGCGGAAGAGGTTCGTCGGATCGTATTTCGCCTTCAGCGCGGCGAGCCGGTCGTAGTTAACGCCGTAGCCCGCCTTGACGAGCTCCTCCTTCTCCTCCCCCAGCCCAGGGAAGTTCAGGTAGATGCCGCCTGTCGAGTGCGGACCCATCGCAGCCCAGAACTCCCGGCCCCAGGCGATCGCCTCGTCGTCCTGGGCGGGGTCCAACCAGCTCACTTTTCCAGCCACGAGGAAGGTGGCGTCACGGCCGCCGTAGGCGGTCGCGGTCTCCTCGACCCGGCTCATCGCGCCGCCGTGGTGCCAGATCCCGATGTCGGTGAGCGGCGTCGGACGGCGGCCCGCCCAGTCGGCGATCTCCTCGATCGCCTCCTCGGTGAGCTCGGCGACGACGCGCGTCTTCCAGTAGTAGCGGGCTCCCTTCGGGAAGAGCTCGTCGAAGCCGCTCTGAAGGCCGGCCCAGGGCCACGGGCCGCTCACGTCGACGACCGGCTCGGCCAGCTCCCGCAGCGGCTGCACGACGGGCTCGCCGTCCTCGACCGAACCCGCATAAGCGGCGGCCACGACGAGCACGGGCCTCCCGTGGTGCTCCGGCGGGAACGGCTCGTGCGGGGGAACGCTCCAGCAAATGGCGAGCGAGCTCAGCTCCTCGGGCGCCGAGGCCTGTAGTCGCGCCAGGCAGGCAGGATCGTCCTCATGTCCTCGAGCGGGTAGAAGACGGCGCCGACCATGACCATCGGCCCGACCGGATGCGCCTGGAACTCGAAGGAGGTGACGACGCCGAAGTTGCTGCCGGCACCGCGCACAGCCCAGAAGAGCTCCTCGTTCTCGGTTGCGCTGGCCCTGCGGAGCTGGCCGTCGGCGGTGACGATGTCGACCGAGAGCAGGCTGTCGATCGAAAGGCCGTGCTTGCGGCGTAGATGACCGATGCCGCCGTGGAGCGTCAGGCCGGCAATGCCCGTGGTCGAGACGACGCCGCCCGGAACCGCGAGCCCGAAGAGCTGGGTCTCCCGGTCGCAGTCACCCCAGGTGGCGCCTCCTTGCGCGCGCACCGTCTTGGTCGCCGGGTCGACGTGAACGCCACGCATCTGCGAGAGGTCGATGACCACGCCGCCGTCGTTGACTGCATTGCCCGCCACGTTGTGGCCGCCGCCCTTGACCGACAGCAGCAGATTCTGCTCGCGCGCGAAGTTGACGGCGTCGACGACGTCCGCGGCCCCGGTGCATCGTACGATCAGCGCGGGGCGACGGTCGATGAGCCCGTTCCAGATCGCGCGGGCATCGTCGTACCCCTGATCGCCTGCCCGCAGGACCGCTCCCCGAACACCTGCCACGAATCCCTGAATCGCTTCCGCGTCGAGCATCACCTCAGTAGCCAGCTGGCCTGTCATCGCTTTCTCCTCTGCGTAGAAACGGCGAACGATTCCCCGCGGTGCGAGCTGCGAGTCGCTACCCCTCCTGTGCGACGCACCCCGCGATGGAGCCAGCGTGGAGCTTGGCGAGGTTGCTGACGAGGTCGCGGCCGAGACCGGGCGCCGACGTCGCAAGGCCTGAGACCTCTGCCCCGACACTTCCCGGCTGTAGCTGCGAGGCCTCGTAACTCGTGATCGTGGCGACGCAACTCGCCTGCGGGCTCGCCGGCGATCCGGCGCCGAGCGCCGCGCCGCTCGGCACCGCAAGCGCCGCGACCGCAGCAGCGACGACGGCCGCTGCTGCAGGACGCCTCACGATCCACCGCCCACGGCGGCCGCGACGGGCTCCTCGGTCAGCTGTCGCATCAGCCCGGCGACGTTGACCAGGCACCAGTAGCCCGCGAACTTGCCGTCGACGATCCGGTACACCTCTGCGGACTCGGCAGAGATGTGACGGCCGGTGGGAGGGATGCCCTTGTACTCACCGTCGTGCGTGCCGGTCATCGTCGAGCGACAGAACACGCTGTCGCCTTCCGCGATCAGCTCGTCGACGTTGCAATGCAGATCCGGGAAGGCGGTGAAGTACGAGAAGCAGCCGCGCCGCACCGGCTCGATCATCTGCTCGTCCGCCCAATAGGCGGCGAGCGTCTCGAGCTTACGTTCGTTCAGGATCTCGTCGTAGTAGCGCCGGACAAGCGCCTTGTTCTCGTCGGACATCGTGATGCTCCTTTCTGAGCTCTCGTTGATCGCAAGCAGCAGCATGCGCCCCCGCACGGCATTCAGGTAGGGGGACGGCCCCTATTCGGCCCCGAGCGTCCGAACCGCGTAGGCCGCTACCTCGCTGCGGTTGCGCAGCTGGAGCTTCGAGTAGATCCGGCCGACGTGGTGCTCGGCGGTCTTGGGACTGATGAACAGCCGACCGGCGATCTCCCTGTTGGTCAACCCTTCGCCGACCAGCCGCAGCACGTCGAGCTCTCGTCGGCTGAGCAGGCCGTAGTCCTTCGGCCCGGCGCGTCCCTTCGCGCCCAGCGTCCGCATCAGGGCGGCCGCCGCGTCGGCCTCGCGGACGGCACCGAGCGACTCGAGCTCGGTACGGGCCCGGCGCGCAAGGTCGACCGCGACCTGCGGCGTCGAACCCGCGTGTGCACGCGCGAGCTCGAGCCGGGCTCGCGCGGCACCCAGCGGAGAAGGAAGCGCCGCGAACAGATTCACTGCGCGTTGCAGCAGCTCAGGCGCACGTGGATCCTCGACGGCCAGAGCGATGCGTCCCTGCGCGATTGCGGCGAGAGCCGCCACCCGCTCACGACCTGACGTCTCTGCGATCGCCACCAGCTCCGCCGCCGCCCGGCGAGCCCTCACGACGTCGCCGTCGGCAAGTCCCGCCTCCACCAGCTGCGAGAGATACGGCGCGGCGAGCAGGCTGGAGCGCGCGAGCTCGGCCAGACGAACCTCGAGCACAGCCGTCGCGGCCTGAGGCTCACCCCGCGCCAGCCGCAACGCGACCGCGGCCTGGACTGCCTCCGGCTCGGCCTCGAAACCGACGAGCAGCTCCTCAGCCTCGTCGAACCGGCCCTGCAAGACGCGGATCTCGGCCAACCGCGCAGCGGGATGCACGCACCGCGACCGCTGTCCCGCTGCCCGCAACTCGCGTAGCGCCTCGACAAGCTCCTGCTCGGCCGCGTCGACCCGCCCGTTCGCGGCGTAGACATCGGCGCAGCAGGTGCGGCAGAACGCAAGCAACGACACGTGGTCGTACTCGCGCACGAACGCTTCGAACACCTCACTCCACTGCTTCGGCCTCTCGACGTCGCCGGCGAGCTCGCACGCGAGCATGAGCGTGCAACACACGTCCGCGAACGTCTCGAGCGTCGCCGGCTCGCCGCCCGTCGCCGCCGCCATCGCCTCATCGAGCCGCGCGAGACCGTTGTCTACCTCCCCCAGCGAGACCTGTGCGAGACCGAGCTGGCCCAGCGCCCGCAACTCGAGGTCGGCATCGCCGGTCTGGACAGCGAGCGCGAGCGCCGAGGCGGCCAAGCGCTCCACTGCAGCGGGCTCACGCGCCCGCTCCGCGCGTGCGAGCTCCAACCAGCCGCGCTCCGCATCCGGGGCGACATCCGCCAGCAGCCGCTCGGCGCGCGCGAGCCAGCCGTTCGCGGCCGCCTCGTTTCCCCAGACCAACGCGTACTCACGCGAAAGCCAGAGCGCTATCCGCGCCGCCCGCGCCAACTGCCCGTCGCGGCGGAAGCCCGAGTACGCACGCTCCCGATAGACAACCGCCTGCTCCGACTCACGCAGCCACCACAACGCTCGGCCAAGTCCGTCGAGCGCCTCCGGAAACTCCTGGACGGCCAACGCTGCCTCGAACGCCGCGCGCGCATTCGCCCAATCACCGGAGGCGAGCGCCTCGTACCCCTCCGCAACACCCACTTCCGCCGCAGAAGTGCCCATACACAGATCGTGACACGGCGAGCCGCCAAGCGCCAAGAAGCGATCGGCGCCGCAGGCGAGTACGGCGGACTCCGTCGTCGTAAGATCGGCAATCCGCGCTCGCGGCTACTCGTTCGTCCATCTCTGGAAAGAGGTTCTCAATGGCTTTGCGTCTCGACCGGCACAGCGTCGTGCACTCGCGGAGGCGCGTCACGCGACTCGCCCGCGGGCTCGTCGTTGCGCTCGCCCTCGCCGCCGGCGGCGTCGCGATCACCGGTGCGACCGCCGCTTCGCGGCACGCTGCGAGGACTGCGGTGGCCGTCCCGGACTTCGGCCCCAACGTGAAGATCTTCGATCCGAGCATGTCGAAGAGCGAGATCAAGGCGACCGTCGACGCGATCGCGAGCCAGCAAGTCTCGAACCAGTTCGGGACGCAGCGCTACGCGTTGCTCTTCATGCCCGGCACGTACGGATCTGCAGCCGATCCCCTCAACTTCCAGGTCGGCTATTACACGGAGGTCGCCGGCCTCGGGAGTTCGCCGAGCGACGTGAGCGTGAACGGGACGATCGACTCGTACAACCAGTGCTTCGGGCCTGGCGACTGCACTGCGCTCGTGAACTTCTGGCGCTCCTTGTCGAATCTGACGATCAACGTGGCCGGTAAGGGAGGCTGTCAGTTCGGCGAGTTCTGGGCGACGTCGCAGGCTTCGCCGATCAGGCGCGTTCACGTGAACGGGTTCGCGACACTCATGGACTACTGCTCGAACCCGGCCTTCGCCAGCGGCGGCTTCATCGCCGATTCGCAGTTCTCCGGCAGCGTCGTCGTCAACGGGTCGCAGCAGCAGTACCTAGTCCGAAACAGCAGCCTCGACTTCTGGACGAACGGCGTCTGGAACCAGGTCTTCGCCGGCGTCGAGGGCGCGCCGGTGCAGTCCTTCCCGAACCCGCCGTACACCACGCTCGACAAGAACCCCGCTTCGCGCGAGAAGCCGTTCCTGTACGTCGATGCGAACGACCACTTCAACGTCTACGTCCCCGACGCGCAGTTCAACTCGTCCGGCACGACGTGGGCGACCGGCCAGACGCCTGGGCAGGCGATGCCGATCGAGAGGTTCTTCATCGCCAGGCCCACGGACAGCGTCCAGTCGATCAACGACGCGCTCTCGCGCGGGAAGAACCTCATCTTCACTCCAGGCGTCTACGACGTCGACGCGACGATCGAGGTGATGCGGCCCAACACGATCGTGCTCGGGCTCGGGATGGCGACGCTCACCGCGCAGAACGGCGTCGTCCCGATGAGGGTCGCCGACGTGAAGGGCGTCGAGATCTCGGGTCTCATCTTCGACGCAGGCGCGGAGACCTCGCCGGCCTTGCTGCTGTTCGGCGACCCAGGTGGCGCGGACGATGGCCATGGGTCTGGGAATGCGAATGACCCGAGCGTGCTCCACGACGTGTTCTTCCGCATCGGCGGGCCGCACGTCGGCAAGGCGCTCACGAGCCTCGTCGTCGGCCGCGACAACACGATCCTCGACGACATCTGGGCCTGGCGCGCCGACCACGGCAGCGGCGTCGGGTGGACGAGCAACACCGCCGACACCGGCGTCGTCGTCACCGGCGACAACGTCGTCGCGACCGGCCTCTTCGCCGAGCATTACCAGCGCTACAACGTCTTCTGGGCCGGCGAGAACGGCAGGACGATCATGTTCCAGAACGAGATGCCCTACGACCCGCCGAACCAGGCTGCCTGGCAGCACGACGGCGTCCTCGGTTGGGCCGCCTACAAGGTCGCCGACGGGGTCAGGACCCACGAGGGGTGGGGCCTGGGGAGCTACTGCTTCTTCAACGTCGATCCCACGATCCACGCCAGCCACGCCTTCGAGGTGCCCGTGACGCCGGGCGTGAAGCTGCACGACATCCTCACGCTCTCGATCACCAACCACGGCACGATCGACCATGTCGTGAACGACTTCGGACCGGCGACGAACGCGAGCACGACGCCGGTCAACATCGTCTCCTACCCGTAGCTCCAGCTCCGCCGCCGGCGCGGCGGAACTCCGCACGGACTGAGGCCCGCCGAAGCGGGCCCTCAGTCCGTGGAACAAGGTCAGGTCCTCAAGCCGGGGGTCACCGCCTGGGCGCGATGGCCACCCAGACAAGCCCGTTGGCTACGCCGACGCCGTCGGGGCGGAAGCCGAGCTTGATCGTCGCGACGATCCGGTTTGTGCGCGGGTCGATCTTCGAGAGCACACCTCCGTTCTGCGGAACACCGGGCTCACCGGCGTACGTGCCGCTCGTCACCCACACGTACCCCGCTCCGGTCGCGACGCGGCGTGATGTCGGCGACACCGGTATGACGGCCACCGTCTCGCTCGACTTCGGGTCGATCCTCCAGACGGCGTTGTGCGGACGCTGCGTCGTCACCCAGACGGCACCCTCGCCGGCGGCGATTCTCGTCGGCGCGCTCGAGACTTGGATGCGGGTCGCCACCATGCCGCTGCGCGGATCGATCCGTGCAACGGTGTTGCGCCTGTATTCGGCGACCCAGACGCTGCCGTACCCGATCGCCATGCTGGCACCGCCTACGTGGGCGACTCGTTCGACGATTCGACCGTCGGCAGGATCGAGGCGGACGGCTATCCGCGTCGACGAGTTCCCGGCCCAGACGGATCGTCTGTCCGTTGCGACGACCGTCCACCACTCATTGAGCGTCTCCGGCGGACCGACGCGAACCGTCTCGAGTGCGCCAAAACGTAGGCCGCGCCGCTCGATCGTTCCGCCTCCCTGAGGCGGTTTCGTCGCGAAGTTCGTGCCGTTCGCTATCCAGAGTGCATGAGGCGTGACCGCAAGGTCGAGCGGCTGCTGCGCACCGGTCGGGAAAGACGGATTACGTGTCTCGGCATCAATCCGGGTGACCGTGTTGTCGCCGATGTTCGCGACCCAGATCGACCCGTCGGCAACAGCGATCGGGCCTGGATAGTCGCCGACACGGATGTCGTCGACGATCTCGTTCGTCCGCGGATCGACTACCGCGACCGAGTTGGCGGTGACCTCAACGGGGGAACCCCGAGCGTCTGGCCGGAGAGTGAATCCGACCGCGACCGCCGCCACTGCGATCCCCGCCGCCGCGATGATCCGAAGCGACCGAGGCAGATGCGCGACGACCGCCGCAGGTCCGCCACGAAGCGGCGCTTCGACCGATGCATCATGGCGAAGGATTGCCCGCTCGAGCTCGCGGAGGGCTGTGGTCGGCTCGATTCCCAGCTCATCCTTGAGGTTCCTTCGAGCCTCGCGATAGATGCTCAACGCTTCGCCCTGTCGGCCGGATCGGTAGAGGGCGAGCATGAGCTGGCCGAGTGGACGCTCTCGGAATGGATGCTCGGCGACGAGCGCCTCGAGTTCCGGCACGAGTGCGGAGTGGCGGCCGCACGCGAGATCGGCATCGATGCGCTCCTCGATCGCCTTCAGCCGCAACTCCTCGAGCCGGAGGATCTCGGCCTGTGCGAACGGCTCGTAGACGAAGTCGGACAGCGCGGAGCCGCGCCAGAGGGCAAGTGCCTCTCGCAGCAACTCGGCACCCTCAGTGGGACTGCCCCTCGCGATGCGATCCTCCGCCCCCTCGACCAAGCGCTCGAAGCGATTCGCGTCGACTTGATCAGGCCGAGCCTGCAGAACGTATCCGGGCTGCCGAAAGGCGATCGTCTGTTCGGCTCCGTTCAGCCGGTCCGGATCAAGCGCCCTCCGCAGCCTCGATACATAGCCCTGGAGTGTGTTGACCGCCGAATCGGGCGTCCGCTCAGGCCAGAGCGCGTCGATCAGTCGGTCGGCGGGCAACACCTCGTTCGCATGAATAGCGAGCATCGCTAGCAGCGCGCGCTGCTTGGTGCCGCCGAGCGGGACGCTTCGGCCGTCCACGACGACGTCGAAGGGCCCAAGCAACCGGAACTCCAAGCGCGCCTCCTTCCCGATCGGCTGGGACCAGTTAAGCACCGCCCGTCGCAAAGGCTCAAGCGTCTTTCAAGCGAATGCCAACGGACCGCAAGCGCTCGGTGCGATAAACGCTGATGCGATACCACCCACCCCGAACGAAAGGACGGTTCGTGATGCGCAAGCTCGTCCTCCTCATCGCGGTGACCGCGTCGCTCGGCGGCATCGCTGCGGTCGCCGCCGCCGCGGACGAGCCGCCGGTCACCCTCTTCACGTCCGACACCCAGTTTTCAGGTACCACCGATATTTGCGGGTTCCCGGTCGACTACACAGTCGAGATCGACTGGAAGGCCCGCTCGTTCGAGGAGCAGGGCCACAGCTACACGAACGTCGTCAACTACAAGGTTGACTGGACCGTCAACGGAAACGGGAGGACGGTCTACTACCACGAGGCGTATTCGGAGACCTTCTTCCCGAACAACGAATTTCCGGACCTGCTTGTCGTACGTGCGCAGCATGGACTCACGTTCGGAATCCGGCTCGACGGCAGCGGCATGGTGACCCGCGACGCCGGAACGCTCGTATTCCTGCCCGGCGACATCATCGTGGTCCTCGATGGCCATCATCCGACCCAACTTGCGGGCGGGCTCAACGCCGCCTTCGCGGAGATCTGTGGGGCGCAGGCGCTGGCCGGGTAGGGGCGAATCGGAGAGCCGAGACGAAATCCGTTAGCGCGGAACTCTGACGCTCGCGACCGCCCTCACGGCTTCTCGTAGACGGAGACGTGGGCCCGGCTGAGACTTGTGAAAGCCTCTCGCCGCCACCCAGCCCAGCGGTCTCGCAACGTCAACCCCGCCAGGCGCGCCATCAGGTCGAGCTCGGAGGGCCACGCATATCGCAGCTCTACGGGAAACGTCTGGATCCCGTCGTCGGCGAAGACGTAGTGCTGGGAACTGAATCGTTGCGTGACGACGTCGTAGACGTCGAAGGAGATCCCCTCGGGATCCGCACGGAAGGGGATGATGGTCTGCCCCAGGGGGAGGCGTTGAAGGTCGGGCACGTGCGTCTCGATCACGAACCGTCCCCCGCTCCGCAGATGCGCGGCAGCGTTCTGGAAGCACGCGACCTGGTCATCCTGCGCCACCAGATTGAAGATCGTGTTGAACACCAGATAGACGAGCGAGAACTCGCCGTCGACGCGGGTGGTGGCGAAGTCACCGATCGTGACGTCGATGTCCTGAGCTTGCGGCTTCGCGCGCAGCCGAGCCACCATCGCCTCCGAGTTGTCGATCCCGTGAACGCGCACGCCACGCTCGGCGAGCGGAAGCGCGATCCGGCCGGTGCCGATGCCGAACTCCAGCGCGCGACCCTGCCCAGCGAGATCCGCAAGCATCTCGACGACCGGCATCACCACCGTCGGGTCGAACATGTCCGCAGCGCGGTCGTCATAGACGGACGCCGCGCGCTCACCGAAGAAGCCCTCCTCGTCTGCCGGCACGAGCAGATCTTGTCAGTCCGGCTTTCGCGACTCAGGGGCTACGACCGATTCAGTGAAGCGTGGTGTCAGGTCTTGCGTCGACTCCTGATCGCAAGACCTGACACCCAGGCGCGGGAGCAGCTAGCCGCGAGCGAGTTGCCCGCGGATCTCGCCCATCGGGTTCTTCGCGGTGTGGACGTTCACGTAGAGGAGATGCTTGTTGAAGGCGGACATCAGCGTCGGTGTGATGGTCGCCGTGCCGGTCGCGCCGCTGGTGCAGGGGGCGCAGAGCGGCACGACGACATTGCCGGCCTTGCCCTTCGCAGCCATGTGAATGTGCGCCTGGGTCGCCGGCCCCGTCAGCTTCGCGAAGGTCAGCTTCCACTTGAGCTTATTGCCGCTGAGCGTCCCCTTGAACAGGCCGTGCGCAGCAGCGTTCTTGACGACCTGCTTTGGCACCTCCTGCCCGGACGACAGGGCGGCCGTCCAGACCGTCGTTCGAGTGGCCGCGGCCGACAACGCCGTGAGCGCCAGAGCGCAAACGACGCCGGCAGCGACCAGTGTGACGAGCTTTCTCATAGCTTCCTCCTTGCGGTGGCTTGACCTGCCCAGCTTCGGGGTGTCACAGGAATGGGAGTTCGCTGAAGCGGCGACTGCAGCGTGCTCACGGCCGCGACGGGCGATCGAGCCGCCGCCTCCTCAGCGGAAACAGGGACCGTGGCGCTATCGACCTTGGGATCCGAGAAGAGCTCGCCCGGGATGTGGCTCACCATTTCTCCTTCGACACTCTCACTTCCCGTTGATAGCTCCGACTAGTCCCCGTCGCAATTGGGACGACTGCGACCGCTCCCATTCGCAGCCGAATGATCTCGATCGAACGGTCACAAGTCATCGCCGCCAGCGAGCAAATTCCGGATCCTGCTACCTGGAGTCTCCGACTTACCGCTACCGGCTGCTCTCCCGCAGACGCTGCTCCACCACACACGCTGGTGCGGTAGGCGGAGGCCGACAACGGCCGCCGGCGCGACCTGCTGACAAAGAGCCGATGTGCCGTGCGATCGGCGTGCCGGTGAGCACGTACTACGCGCGCAGATCCGAACAAGATGGAGGGGAGATCGAAAGAGGCGAACCCGCGGTTCCACTCTTGGAACCTATAGCGGGGGCACGATATGGACCCATTAGCGACCGCTCGTTCGCTGTCGAATCGGTCGTGGAGTGGCTCCCGCGCTCGTCTTCGACCTCGCCGAGGGCAATGTCGAGGGGACGGATGTCGGCGGTCTTGCAGTCGCCGCGATCGCAGACACCCCGAAGGTCATGACCGACGGAAACTGGCGTCTTGGCGTGTTCGTCGACGACAGGGCTTCCGACGAGCAGGCCGAGAAGCTCCTCGGCGTCTTCAGCGGTCAGCTCGGCGGACCGATGGAGGCATTTGGACCCCTGGTCGGCGAGAACCTCGGTGTCGAGCAGGCTCGGTTCGAGATCCACGAGGAGGGCCTCCGGCACAGCGTGAAGATCGGCGACGCGATCGAGTTCGAGATCGAGAACGTGGTGCCGTTCGGCATCGAGACCGGGGAGCCGGCGCGCATCGCGGGCATCTTCCATCCGGTCGGCTCGGACTTCACGGTGTCGAAGGCGACGCGATCACGGATCAACGCCTTCGGCGTCGAGTTCGAGGGCAAGTCCGGACTCTCCACGTCCGAGTTCTCCTGGTCCTCCTAGGACCGTGATCGCCTCTGCGCAGGAAGCGGAGTTCGCCTCCGCGTTCACGGTCGCGCGCGCGCGGCTGGGGCTCATCGCGGTCCTCTTCGTCCTCTCCGGCGTCGCCTGGTGGTCGACCGTCGACCGCATGCGGGGGATGGATGGCGCCCCAGGCACCGAACTCGGGACGCTCGGCTGGTTCCTCGGCGGTCTGGCTCGTGATGATGGCGGCGATGATGCTCCCCTCCGTCGCGCCGACCGTCGCGCTCTACTCGCGGATGACGCGCGGACGCTCTGCGGCCGCGCCGCTCGCCTTCATGTCGAGCTACCTGCTCGTCTGGGGCGCGGCCGGCATCGTCGCGTTCGGGCTCTCGGATGCCGGCGGCCGCCTGCCTGGCGACGTGCTGGTGTGGGACAGGGCGGGTCGCTGGCTCGCGGGGGGAATCCTTCTCGCCGCAGCCGTGTACGAGCTTACGCCGCTGAAGCACGTGTGCCTCTCGAAGTGCCGAAGCCCGCTTGGCTTTCTCCTCGGCTCGTGGCGCAGCGGGCTCTCGGGCGCACTCGCGATGGGAGCGCGGCACGGCGCCTGGTGCGTCGGTTGCTGCTGGGCGCTGATGGCGTCGCTCTTCGCGCTCGGCGTGATGAGCATCGCCTGGATGGCGCTGGTCGCCGCGCTCATCGCGGCCGAGAAGACACTTCCCTGGCGTCGCATTGCCACGTACGGCACAGCTCTCGCCCTCGTCGCGCTTGGGCTGCTACTACTCGTCGCACCGGAGGCGATTCCGGGCCTGACGATCCCCGGCGACAACGGCTCGATGCTGCGGATGGACGCGATGCGCCCATAGACCCTCGGACGCCCTTCTCCGACAGCGGGTTGCAGACTGTCGTCGGAACCGACCGCGACGCGTTGACTGCGGCGCGAGCAAGCGAAAGCGCTTGGAGCTGCTCACGGCCCATCGGTCGCGGGTTCATATCGCCCTGCAACGAGAAACCCCCGCAAATGCGGGGGTTCGATAGCGGGGGCAGGATTTGAACAGACATCTACGACCGCGTACCGCCTTAGCGAGGTCCGGCAGCTCTAATCGCTATCTGAGGTCGCGGGTTCGAGTCCCGATGCCCCCTCCACCACCGCGGGGATTGCCCGGGCGCGGGACCGCCCAGCTCGTAGCCGCGGTTGGCTCCGGTGTCCCCGTCGCCTGCGGCGGTTCCGCAAGCCGGTCGATCTCGGATCCGCCGAATCTAAAGCCCGCGCCGCTCATCACGATCCGCAATGGCGGCCTCGACTCCCGTCGCTCCGCCTCTGGACGCCGCCCGACGTGCGGGCGGTGGTGCACAGTCCGGTCACGGACGCAGGAGGAGCCCGGGCCGTGGCGGGGCTCCTCCTGGCGGAACGATCGGGTGGCGAAGGTACGTCCGTCGGTGCCTCACGCACACGGCGGCGGATCGTCCTCGATCCGGAAGACGGCTGGATCGGCGTCCGGCGCAACCAGGGTCGCATAGACCGTCGCCGGCGCATTCGTCATGTTGCGGACCTCGGCCGGCTCGTCGCCGTACTCGATGAAGACGGCTCCGTTCGGCGAGCTCGGTCCGTATGCCTTCAAGTTGCACTCCGCATCGAACACCGTCACCTCGCCCGACTGCACCGCCACGATCGCGAAGCCCGGCTTGTGATTCCAGCCGCTGTAGCCGCCTGGAGCGAAGGTAATCGTCTGGACACGAACGTCGGTCGGACCCTTTGTCTGGAACTTGATCCGGTCGCTGTTCAGCTGCACGGTCTCGTTGTTGTCCGCCTTCGCAACGAGGAGCGTCGTCACCCTTCCGGAACCGGGCGATCCGAGAGCCACGGCCGCGACCGTTCCGACCGTTGCGACACCGACGGCCGTAATGACCAGACGCCGGTGGTTCCTGTTCATCCTTGGCATGACCTTGCCCACCTTCCTTTCGCTTGCGTCGTTACTGGCTCGGAGACGCGGCCGCCTCGACGACGCGGATAGGTTCGAGCTGCGCGCGCTGCGCGGCGAGCGCAGCGTCTCGGCTCGAGGGTGCGGCGAAGACGATGAAGCAGATCTCGTCCTCGGGGATATGGATCGACTGTTCGAAGCGGACAGGGGTTTTCTCCCGGGTCAGCTCCTCCGCGGCCGAGCGTGCCCGCCGCTCGCGGGCTTCGCGCTCTCCCGTTCGCCCGCGGGCGAGATAGGTCTCGACGAGGTAGCTCGGCATGCCCTCGACGCTACGGCCGGGGGCACGGCGAGGAAAGGTCAGAACGTCTTGACTTTGCCCGGCAGGGCGGCGTTCGTCAGTCCAGCCGGCGGGCGAGCTCGGTGCGCGAGCGCACGCCAAGCTTGGCGTAGATGCGGGTCAGGTGCCCAGCGACCGTCCGCTCGCCGAGGAAAAGCGCGGCCGCGACTTCGCGGTTCGTTCGACCCTCGGCAACCAGGGCGGCGACGCGATGCTCGGCGGCGGTCAGGCCTTCCTCGCGCGTGCGCCCGCCGATGCTTCCGAGTTCGGCGCGCGCCTTCGCGACCCAGGTCGCCGCCCCGAGCTGCTCAAAGCCGGCGAGCGCCGCCTCGATCGCCTCGCGGGCGCCGCGCTTCTGCCGCGCCCGGCGCCGGACGATCCCGAGTGCAAGCTGTGCACGAGCCTGGCCGAAGGGATCCCCGACGTCATCGTGCTGCGCAACCGCCTGCTGCAGGAGGTAAGCGGCCTGTTCGACGTTCCCCTCGGCTGCGGCGACGAGACCGCGGCACCGTGTCACGTGCGAGAGCACCCAGTCGCGGCCGACCCGCGCGGCATCTCTCTCCCAGACGTCGAGGAGGCGCACCGCATCAGCCATCTGGTCGAGCTCGAGGAGAAGCTCAGAATAGTCGGGGGTCCACCAGCGGACGCTCGGCTCGCCCCACCCGGCCGCCGCGGCCCGCTGGTCGGCCGCGCCGAGCCACTCCGCCGCCGCGGCCGAATCTCCACTCCAGAGCGCGACAAGTCCGAGGACCGCCGCGTGCTGCGGCGGGTGGAGCGGGAACTGCCCTCCAGCCAGCTTGAGGGCTCGCTCCGAATGCTCGCGCGCGAGCTCGAGCTGGCCGCGATGGACGGCAATCACAGCGATCGGAAGGTGGTCCTGCGGCACCTCGAGCCCGTACTGGATCGAGATGTCGTGTGCGTGGGCGGCGTGTGCGGCCGCGAGCGCCCAGCGCCCGGCCCAGAACTCGACCCATGCGAGGCCCCAGAGCGCGCGGGCGCTGCGCGGCTCGTCGCGCTCGCGCCACCCCTGGTGCTCGCGCTCGAGCAGCGCGCGGGCCTCGCCCCTCTTGGAGGACGGCGCGAAGGTGTTCACGACGGCCAGCGTCGCCTCCCGCACCAGCTGATCGCCGCCGACGGCGCTCGGGAACTCGCGGGCCCGCGCCGGCAGATCATCCGATGCTGCCGCGTCGCCGGCGAACCAGCCGAGGATGACTTGGACCGCGCGGGCGCGCGCTCGGAGCACGTCGTCGTCGAGCTGCTCGGCAAGCTCGAGCGCTGCACGGGCGTGCACGGACCCTTCCTCGCGTCTCGCCCATGCGAGGCGACAATGGACGATCGACTGCAACGCCGGGTTCGAGGCCGCCTCGCGCAGCGCTGCCTCGAGCAGCTCGGGCCCACGATCGCGGCTCTCGAGCTCGGCGAGGAGGATAAGCGCCTCGGCGCGTACCGAGCCGATTTCCACCTCGGCCAGCAGGTCGGTCGCAATCGCTCGGGCGCGCGTCCACTCGCCGGCAGCCTGATGCGCACGAGCTGCAGCGAGCGCTCGACGATGGCGCTCGCCGTGCTCGTCCGGCGGCGTTAGCCGAACCGCCTGCTCGGCGAGCTCGGCCGCGGCGGCTGACGCACCACGATCGGCCGCCAGTCTCGCGGCGCCGTCGAGCAGACCCGCGACGCCGGCATCCGGCGCGTCCCTCGAGAGCGCGAGGTGACGGGCGCGAAGGAGCGGGTCCTCGACGATTGTCGCGATCCGGCCGTGGACGCTCTGCCGCTCCTCGCCCAGATCTTGGTAGAGGACCGACGACAGCAGCGGGTGGGTGAAGCGAATCGTCCCATTCTCGCGCTCGATCACGTGCGCAACGGCCGCCGCGTCGAGCGCGTCTGACGCAACGCCTGCCCGCTCCAGGAAGGACGCTGACGTGGTGCCCAGGGCCGCGGCGAGCCCGAGCGCCTTGCGAGTGGACGCCGGGAGTCCCGTGATCCTCGCGCGCACGAGCTCTTCGAGCGTCTCTGGAACGGCGAGCGGCTGAAGTGCGTCGCTGTCCGCGTTGAGAAGCCGGGCCAGCTCCAGCGCCAAGAACGGGTTTCCGCCCGATCTCTCGTGAATGCGGAGCAATGTCTGACGAGCGAATGGCCGGTCAAGCCGATCACGCAGGAACCGATGGAGCGCGCCGACGCTAAGCGGTCCTACCGTTAGCCGCTGGATGCACTCCCCACTGAGCGCCTGCTCGAGCCCCGACGGCTGCGCTCCGTCCACAAGCCGCCGAGCGAGCAGAACGAGTACCTGGTTCTCGTAGAGCCTTCGCAGCGCGAACGCCAGCGCGCTCGACGAGGATGGGTCGAGCCACTGGACGTCGTCGACAGCGATCAGAATCGGCTCCCGTTCGCTCAAAATCTGCAGCACGTCGTGCACCGTCACCGCGAGGGCGCGGTCATCAACGGGATCACCTGACGCCTCCTCTCGGAGCAGCGCGATCTCGAGCGCGCGCCGCCTCGGCGCTGTTAGCGCAGGCAGGACGTCGTCGAGGACGTCCGCGAACAGATCGCCCAGTCCTACGTGAGCGAGGCTGCGCTCGGCCTCGGCCGGTCGCGAGGAGAGAACGCGTAACCCTCGCGTGCGCGCATGCTCGAGGCCGGCGAGCCAGAGGGTCGACTTCCCGATGCCCGCTTCGCCCTCGAGCACGAGGGCAGCCAGCCGTCCCCCTGCCTCGCCGATGAAGGCGTAGAGGGAGCCCAACTCCGCCTCCCTGCCGACTATCTCGAACACCGACTTGATCGTGACAGAGGTCGTCAGCAAGGCAACCTCGACCTACACCCTCACGCGGGACGGTGCGGAGCATCCGTCGCCCGATCGCCGGTGCCGAAAGGCGCGACGCAGGTCTCGTGGTCATCGCGCAACCAGCTTCTGATCACGCACGGACTCAACGCTCCGTTGCTGGAGCTGGTGCGGCCTGACGGGAGCGGCCTGCGGACGTTGCGACGCGGTCTACGTGACGAGGCTTTCGTCAATCCGAAGTGGTCGCCCGACGGGCGCCGGATCACCTACGAGCATTGGACAGGGTGTAACGGCAGCGCTTGCGGCGGCGGTCTCGGCATCGAGATCGCCGACCTCCGCGGGAACGTCATACGCTCACTCGGGAACGGCGAATACCCGACGTTCTCCCCGAGCGGAACCAGCATCGCCTACGGAACCGTCGAGGCGTCTTCATCCGATCACTCGCTGACGGTACGACGAGACAGATCGTCAACGGCACTCTCGAGACCCACGGCATCGGCTGGCAAGCGCGGTAAACCGAGAAAGGCCTGGATGCGAGCCGACGCGCGGGACGGTCGAGATGCCCTCCGCCGTCATGCGCCGCCTATATCACTCCGCGGCACGCTTCGATTCGACCCGGCGCCAGCACGATCGTCCGGATCGTGAGAGTAGACGTCGCTCCCGCTCGCCGCCCAAGTCGCCTGATGGCCTGCAAAGGCAGGTGTTCATGGTGGCGTCAGCCGGACCCACGACCTCATGGTGTGTACAGCTTTGGCTCGATCCCGTTAGTTCGGCCGCGCCGCTATTTGCGTGCATGAAAAAGGCCTGCATTTGCAGGCCTTTTAAGTAGCGGGGGCGGGATTTGAACCCGCGACCTCCGGGTTATGAGCCCGGCGAGCTACCTGACTGCTCCACCCCGCGTCGCAGGACGGAGTATAGCCGACCTGAAATCGCCTCAGGGGCGGCAGGAGGCTTGAACCGGAGCCAGTTCTTGCCGCTCGCGACGGGGCTCGAACACCCGGAAGGAGACCAGGAAGCCGATCGCCATCACCAGGATGCCGGCGACCGCATCGAAGATGAAATGGTTGCCCGTCACGACGATCGTCAGCAGGACCGCGATCGGATAGACGACCGCCAGCACCCTGATCGGCCTGCGGCGCGAGTACCGCAGGACGCCGATCATCACCCCCACCGCCCAGCCCGCGTGCAGGCTCGGCACCGCGGCGACCGGATTGGAGTACGACTGGGTCGCCTGCGAGCCGATGTCGATGTTGGACAGCGCGCGCAGCGTGTCTTCGATCCCGTTGCCCATCAACCGCGGCGGCGCGGTCGGGAACTTCCAATGGATGAAGAGCGCGATCGCCGTCGCGACGATGAAGCCGTTGCGGAAGCTGCGGAATCCGTCGCGCGAGCGGAAGTACAACCACGTGAAGAACACGCCCGTCAGGATGAAATGCCCGACGAAGTAGAAGAGGTTCATCGCCTTCACGATGTCCGGCACCTCGAGGAAGAGGCGCTGCAGCGATTGCTCCCATGCGAAGTGGCCCCAGTGCTCGAGAGCCTCGATGCGCTCACCGTTCGCCCGCGCCAGCGTCCAGTTCGGGACCATGAAGTGACGGAGGATCTCGTAGACCTCGAACAATCCGACGACGATCAGGATTTGGAACAGTCCATCCCGGCGACGGAACCAGCGCCAAACGGCCGTCACGTGTCTCATTTTATTCGGCGTTGCTAGCGTGTCCACAGTGCCTCTCGCCGTTTGGGTATGCCTGATCTTCTTCCTCTTCGCTCTAACGTTCGGAGGGGTTCGGCTGTTCCGGTCTGCCAGGGCCCTTTGGCGTGACCTGCGGAGTTTCCTCTCTTCGTTGGACAGCGCGCTCATACAACTGAACGCCTCGGCGGAGGCGCTCGCCGGACGCAGTGCCGCTTTCGGGGCGGGTTCTCCCCGGTTGGAAACCGTATTGGCGCGCTTCCGCAGCTCCAGAGCGCGGCTGGCGGTGCTCCGCTCCGCCGTCAAGGACGTCAGGGATTCGGTCGGGCGCGTCACCGCGGTCTATCCGCGTAAGTGAGAGTCGCCGCACTCGATCAGGGAACCAATACGACCCGCTTGCTCGTGGCGGACGTCGTCGACGGCCACCTCGACGAAGTCGTCCGCCGCACGACGATCACGCGACTCGGGGAGGGCGTCGACCGGCGCAGGCGCCTACTGCCGCAGCCGATCGCACGCGTGCGCAACGTCCTCGCCGACTACCGGCGTGAGCTCGAGGCGCTCGGCGCGGAACGAGCGCTGCTGATCGCGACGAGCGCCGTGCGCGACGCGGAGAACGGCGAGGCCTTCCTCGGCGAGATCGAGTGGAGCTACGGCTTCACGACGCAGCTGCTCTCGGGGGACGAGGAGGCCGAGCTGATCCTGCGCGGAGTCGGCGACGTCGACGACGAGACGGTCGTGCTCGACGTCGGCGGCGGCTCGACGGAGCTCGTGATGCGCGGCTACCGCACCTCGGTCGACATCGGGTCGGTGCGGTTGACCGAACGCTTCGTGCACAGCGATCCGCCGAGCTCGCAGGAGTTGGACGCGTGCGCAGTGCACGCGCGCGAGTCGCTGCCCGGCGACCTGCACGCGACGCGCGCGATCGGCGTCGCCGGAACCGTCACCTCGATCGCCGCGCTCGATCTCGGGCTCGAGCAGTACGAACGCGAGCGTGTCCACGGTCACTTACTCACGGCGCGTGCGCTCGACGAGCAGCTCGGGCGTCTCGCTGCGATGACCGAAGCGCGGCGGCGCGAGGTGTTGCTCGAACCGGATCGCGCGCCTGTGATCGTTGCCGGCGCCGTGATCGTCCGCGAAGCGCTGCGTGTGCTCGGCCTCGACGAGCTGCAGGTGAGCGAACACGACATCCTCGACGGTGCGGCCCTCGCCGCGGCCGAGCTCCCTGAGCCGGAGGAAGGAGCCGCGCCGCCGGGCGCCTACACCTGCTGCTAGGGCGGCGGCGACTCGTCCTCGGCCAGACGCCGCTGCACGCCGGAGCGCGAAAGAATTCCGACCAACCGGCCGTCCTCGATCACCGGGACGCGCTCCAGGTCGTGCTCCTCGAGCTCGTGGAACGCCTGCTCCAGGTCCATCGAAGCATCGAGCGTGTAGTTCGGCGGCTCCACGATCTCGCTCAGCTTCGTCGTGCGCGGATCGCGACCCGCGGCAATCACCTCGCGAACGAGCGTCTTGCGCGTGACCACGCCGAGCAGCGTGTCGTCATCGCAGACGAGCACCGCACGCACCCCCGGATCGGATAGACGCTCGCCGGCCTTCTGCGCCGAATCGGATCCGTCCAGCGCAATCGGATCGGGCACCATCGCGTCCCGGACGTGCTGTGTCACGGGTAGATCCCGCGAGCCTCGAGCGCGCCCGCGACCTCGCGGATGCCGGCGACGAGCGCCGCCTGTCGCAATGTCAGCGACCGCTCGTCCGCGAGCTCCCAGACGCGGTCGAACGCGTCGCCCAGCTTCTCGGCGAGGCGCGCGCGAATCTCGTCGCGCGTCCAGAACAGGCGCCCAAGGTCTTGCACCCACTCGAAGTACGACACGGTCACGCCGCCCGAGTTCGTCAGCACGTCGGGCAGGATGGGGATGCCGCGCTCGGCGAGGATCGCGTCCGCTTCGACCGACGTCGGCCCGTTTGCGCCCTCCGCGATCAGCTTCGCGTCGATGCGCGCCGCGTTCTCCTCGGTCACCTGGTCTTCGCGGGCAGCGAGCACGAGCACGTCGCAGCGCAGCTCGAGCAGCTCCGCGTTCGTCACGTGTCCAGCGTCGGGATAGTCCGCGAGCGACCCGTGTTCTGCCGCCCACGCGTGCAGCGCCGGCAGGTCGAGGCCGCTCTCGTCGAGGACTCCGCCGGACAGGTCGGAAACCGCAATCACCGTCGCGCCCTTCAGCGCCAGCTCGTCCGCCGCGATGCCGCCGACGTTGCCGAACCCCTGCACCACGCAGCGCTGCTGCGCGAGCTGGCGGCCGAGGCGCCCGCACGCGCGCTCGACAACCATCACGACGCCGGCGCCGGTCGCCTCGTGCCGGAACACTGAGCCGCCGATCGCGATCGGCTTGCCGGTCACGATCTCCGGGACGGCAAATCCCTTCTGCATCGAGTAGGTGTCCATCATCCAGGCCATCGTCTGCTCGTTGGTCGCCATGTCCGGCGCCGGGATGTCTGCCTGCGGGCCGATGACGTCGACGAGCTCGATCGTGAACCGGCGCGTGATCCGCTGCAGCTCGCTCTGGGAGAGCTCGCGCGGGTGGCAGCGTACGCCGCCCTTCGCGCCGCCGTAGGGCAGGCGCAGGAGCGCGCACTTCCACGTCATCCACGCGGCGAGGGCCGCACACTCGCCGAGCGATACCTCGGGGTCGTAGCGGATGCCGCCCTTCGTCGGGCCGAGCACGGAGGAGTGCTGTACCCGGTAGCCGGGATAGACGACGTAGTGCCCGTCGTCGCAGCGGACCGGAACCGAGACCAGGACCGAGCGCTCGGGGTAGCGGAGCCGTTCGGCAACCGACTCGGAGACGTCCGCGTGCGGAAGCGCCTGCTCGTACTGCGTGAGCGCCTGCCGATACAAAGGCGTGTCCCATTCGAGCGGTGCCTCGATGTGGACTGCCTCGGCCACGGCCTGAGTGTAGTTCGGCCCCCTTCAGCAGGGCTGTGCGGTATGCAGCACGGCGACACTCGTGACATGCGGGCCGACTTCGCGTGTCGTCGTCACGAGCGGACCGATCGGCAGACCGACGATCCGGGCGGTCCGCGTCGGACTCAGCTCGAGCGGCGCGTACCCGGGCGGGGCAACACAGACATCCGCCTGCTCCGTGCGTGCCCCGCCTGCGTCGAGCGCACGGTCTTTCCCCGCGAAGCGATAGGCGAGCGGCTGACCGCGCGGTGCACTGAGGTGGACGGTCACGCGGACGCGCTCCACACCGAGTCCGGGCTTTGGGAAGACGCGAAACGAGGCGGTGCGTCCCGCGCGCGTCCAACCGTCGGCGTCGAGTCCCATGCTGAGCCACTCGACGCGCCAGGGTTGCTCGGGTTGCAGGATCTCGACGCCCAGGTTCTGCGCGACCCGCGGCCCCGCGAGCCGGAAGCGCGCATCCGACGTGGCGACGATCGCGAACTGCCTGATCGACTGCGTGTGCACCGCACCCGTCTGCGGGTCGATCTCGAGCTGCTCGTGCGGAAACGGCGCGTACTCCCAGGTGTTGCCGACGACGTACGCACGGTCGACCGTGCGGTTCCAAAACTCGACGTCCCACCAGAAGATCGCGCTCAATGCCCAGGTCGGGGCGGTCGAGTAGGCGATCATCCCCACCTTCGCGTCGTCCGGCAGCACGCGGTCGGCCCAGTCGAGAACCTCGCCGGGCTTTCCCGTGACGGGCCGACCGCTCGGGCCGTGACTCGTCAAGAGGCGCGTCCATGCCGTCGTCGCAGTCGCGCCCGACGCGAAAACGACGAACGCCGCCGTCGCGGTCGCACGGAATCGCGACGGCAGCCGCACGGACACGAGCGCGAGCACCACAGCAGCAAGCGCGACGAAGGCGGCGCCGCCGCTGGCATCGATCAGGCCGTTGAGCACGCTCACGGGCGAATCGACATACAGGCCCGGCCTCGGGACGAAGTCGTGCGCAAAGACCGTCACGGCGACGAACAGCGTCACTCCTGCGAGCGCAGCGGGCCGCACACCGTCGCGCAGCGCGGCGGCGGCGGCGACGAGCAGCAGCGGGGCGAGATAGAAGAGGTACCGATCGCGCAGCACGTTCCCGAAGCGGACGTCGTACGAGGACGTCTCGAGCGTCAGCAGCACGACGGTGAACAGCCCGAGCAACGCGAACGCGTTGCGTCGCCACGCGGCGACGACGAGCCACGCGCCCCCGAGGAGGAGGGGCAGCAGACCGATTCCGACGGCGACGACGTCCAGGTGCGCCCCCGCCTGCTCGATCGCGCGCCAGGGCAGGATCGATCCCTCGGTGACGGTCACCGAGTAGCGGCCCACGACGCGGTCGACGCCGCCGGTTGCCGCAAGTACAACGGCCGCGATCAGCGCGATCGCGTATGCCTCGACGAGCACGTGGCGGCGCAGCGCGCGCCGTGGGCCTTCGTGCGCGAGCACCGCGAGCGGAAACACCAGAGCCAACACGACGAACTGCGTCCGGGTGAAGAACGCCACGGTGAGCGCCGCGAGGGCGATCGCGTCCCAACGAGGCGACGGCGCAGAGACCGCACGCTGCAGGGCCAGAACCGTCCAGAGGAAGATCGCGTAGGCCGCCGACTCGGTCAGGACGAAGGCCGTGAGCACGTTCCACGGCAACACCACCGCCGCGCCGGCGACCACGAACGCCCAGAGACGAGGGACACCCTCTGAGCGCGCGAGCAGGAAGGCGGGCACGGCCGCCACGGCGAACAACAGCGCGTTGAGGATGTGCGCGCCCGCGAGCGCCGAGGTCGTGGAGAGCTCGCCGTACAAAGGGGAAAGCAGCGCCGGATAGACCTGGGCGTAAGAGGAGACGTGCTGTCCGCGCAGGGCGGGCAGCAGTTCGCCCTGGGCGAAGGCTGTGGCGAGCTTCGCGTACTGGAGCTCGTCGGTCATGACGATCCAGTCGCGAACGCGAGTCGCGAGGACGGCGAGCGTCACCGCCGCCGCAGCGACGATTCCCGCGAGCGGCCAGTATCGACGGAGAGGAACCATGCCGGGGGAGAGAGTCGAGCCGTCACGCCCCCAGTGGGGACAGCTGATGTTAAGCCACCGCCACTCGTGGACGTTTCGAGGTCCTGGACTCTCAGGCAGCGAGAACTGGTCGAATGATCGGCGGCAGCGGCTGCGAAACCGCCTAAAACTGGTGTTTCTGCCCAATGCGACGGAAGGCCTGACATGAAGCCCGTGATCACCATCGCGCTCGTGGTCGCCACGATTTCGATCTTCGGAACATCAGCGGCCGCTGGCGGGCCGATCACCAAGCAGAACGGAGGGACTCCCGTCTTCACGAGCTTCACGTCGATTTGCAGCTTCCCCTACTACGCCGACTACGGGTTCTGCGCCGGCGGCACGAGCCGGTTCCCGGGCGTGAGCGGTCGGATCAATGCCGTTCAGCCGAAGGCAGGCGTGTGGAACCTCGGCCTCACCTTCGCCAACCTGCAGCCCGGCGCGAGTTACACGCTCTGGGGCAGCCAGGCCGCGCCTCCGGCCGTGCCTGGGGTGGTCGTCGGCTTCTTCGCGATCGGCACCGTCGTCGCCGGGCTGGACGGCACGGCTCAGTTCAACTACCAGACCACGGCGCCGGGCAACCTCGGTTTCGACCTGAACCTCGACGGTTACACGATCGTGACCTCGTACTGGTCGAACCAGCGGCTTCAAGTCCGCTCCGACGGCACGCTCTACGTCCCCGCGACGTAAGCACACGCTCACCGCGGCGGGATTCTCGGCGGGCGCAGCGCGCCGGTCCCGCGGGCTTGCAAGTGCCGGGGGAGGGAGTCGAACCCTCACGCCCCCAGTGGGGACAGCTGATTTTAAGTCAGCCGCGTATGTCCAGTTTCGCCACCCCGGCGGGGAACAGGGTAGCTCCGGTGCCCCTGATGGGGCACTACGTCCCGGGTTGGTTCACGTCCATGGGGACGCCTTCGGGCCCCTTGCCGCGGTACGCGTCCCGGAACGCCTTGAACGCCTTCTCGTCGAAGCGCGGACAGATCGCGACGTGGCCCGTGCCGTAGTTACCGTTCTTGAAGTAGTTCTTCGGGTCGCCCGTCCACGCAGTGAGCGCGATCTTGTTCCCGAGCCTCGGCGCCGGCGTGCCGACGATCGAGACGGGGTCCGAGCGATAGAAGTCCCGCAGCTCGTCGACCGTCGAGCTCGGCACCTGTGGACCCCACCAGATGACCATCCCGCCGTGCTCCTCGTTGTGCACGACCGAGGGGATCGGCACCGCCTGGTCGTAGAAGTTCCACACCACCGGAACGCCGTAGTGCGGGCCGTTCGCCGGCGGGTAGGTCCAGTAGTGGATCACGCCGTCGACGACGCCCTTTCCGTCGCCGAACGCGGTCTTCACCTCCGCGCTGGTCACGTTCGCATGGTTCGACTCGGCCTTGATCCCGGCTGTGTCGCGGTACGTGCAGCCCGCACCGCGCATCGTCGCCGCCACCGCGGAGCTGCCGCCGTTCGAGGCGCCGCCGCTGCCCCCGGTGAAGGCGACCACGGCGATCACGACGCCCAGCGCCACCAGACCCGCCGCAGCGAAGGCCAGCAGGAGCAGCCGCTTGCGCCGGTCCTCGGGCGACGGCTCCTGGCGCCGCTGTGGTGCCTGCACAGGTCGCCGAGGCGGGGGCGGCGTGCGTGTTTTCTTCGCCATGGAGCGGCCGATGGTACCGGCGGAAGCGCGATCCGAAGCGTGTCGAGGAAAAAGCCGCACGGAGCGATCTTTTGCACCGACCGCCCTTGACCGGTGTCCGGCGACCGGCATACATTCGTCAGCGCCGGAGCCGATGAACCGCAAGGTCTGTCGGCACCGGCATTACGACACCGGAGCCGATGAGCCGAAAGGTCTGTCGGAGCCGGTGTCGTTATTTATTGGCAGGATGCTTTCGCTTTACAGGCGGGCGGTCGGGCCGGGGATCCTCCATCGGCAGGGCGTCGCAAGTCGGTAAGCGGGTACCTAGGCTCCGCCAATCAAAAGGAAGGAGCACCAATGGGACTGCTTGACAAGTTGCTCGGCCGCGGGAAGAAGGCGGCCGGCGACGTGATGGGCGATGCATCGCTGCGTCGCGAAGGCGTGCACCAGGAGAAGGAGGGGCACGCCGAGGATGCTGCGGCTCGGCACGAGGAGCTGGCGTCCGAGGAGCGGACGCGCGCGGCCGAGCATCGCGCCGAGCGCGAGAACACCTAGACCGGTTCTGCGGCGGAGCCCCCGCGGCAGGGCTCCGTCCGACCTCTCCTCTACCGTGGTTCGGCTCTATGGTCGCCGTGGGCCTGATCCTCGTCCTCGCTGCCGTGGCCGGCGCTGCTGCGGTGGTCCTGCGGACGCTCCGCGCGGAGCTGTCGGCGCTCACGAACACGAGCGGGTCCCAGCTCGCCGAGCGGAACGCCGAGGTCGACCGGCGCCTCCAGGCCCTGGGCGAGACGATGGACCGGCGTCTGGGCGCGCTCGACGAGAAGGTCGACCGGCGGCTCGAGAGCGCCTCGAAGACGACGTCGGCGATCCACGAGCGGCTGGGCAAGGTGGACGAAGCGACGACGCAGATGCTCGCGCGGGCAAAGGAGCTCGGTCGGCTCGAGCAGGCGCTGCGGCCTCCGAAAGCACGCGGCGGCTTCGGCGAGCTGCTGCTCGAGAACCTGCTGCGCGACCGGCTGCCTCCGTCGGCGTTCGCGATGCAGCATACGTTCGCCTCCGGCGAGCGGGTCGACGCGATCGTGCGCGTCGACCGACTGATCCCCGTCGACTCGAAGTTCCCGCTCGACAACTACAACCGGCTCGTCGAGGCGGAGTCGGACGACGAACGGGTCCTCGCCGAGCGGCAGTTCGGCCGCGACGTCAAGTCGCACATCGACGCGATCTCGTCGAAGTACATCCGCCCGGACGAGGGGACCTACGACTTCGCGTTCATGTACATCCCCGTCGAGGCCGTCTATTACGAGCTCGCCTGCGGCAAGACAGGTGCGCTGCTCCAGTACGCCCACGATCGCCGCGTCTTTCCCGTCTCCCCCACGTCGTTCACCGCCTATCTCCAGGTGATCGCGCTGGGCTTGCGCGGCATGCAGATCGAGCAGCACGCGCACGAGGTGATGGCCTACGTCGCCGAGCTCACACGGGACTTCGACAGGTTCGGCGAGGACTTCGACAAGATCGGCACCCACCTCGGGCACGCGCAGTCGAAGCACCACGAAGCAGGCAAGCGCCTCGACCGGCTCGAGACGAAGCTCGAGCGCGCGGTCGAAGAGCACGGCGAGCTCGAGGGCGAAGAGGTGCTCGAGCTTCCCGGCCTGTCCGCCGACGCGGCTTAGAAGCGAAGAAGCGCGGCGATCCCCTCGACGGGCCCCAGCTCGGGTCGCTCCCTCGAGAGCGCGAGCGCGATGCCGCCGTGCTCGAGCGTCTGGTGGATCGCGACGTCCGTAGCGTCGACGCGCTCTTCCATGGCGGTTCCGTCCAGGGGGCACGCGCCGTTGGTCATCGACGCGCGGCCGCACTGCGGACACTGGTACGCCTTCTTCTTCGCGTCCTGGGAGAACAGCAGCAGATCCACACGTCCATCGGACGCGGCCTCGAGGGTCTGCTCCCACCCGGACGCGGCGCGACCGTTCCGGCCAGCCTCCTCCTGCCAGCGTGCGAGCACCGCCGTCTCCTTCGCGTGCCGCGCCTGCTCGAGCCACGGCTCGGCAATCGCCAGCAATTCCGCCGGCGTCGCATACTGCTCGCCCGCGGCCCACCCGACGATCGCCCTGCGCACCTCGTGCGTGAGCATGTCCTCGAACTCGCCCTTCGTGTCGTCGGGGCAGACGATGACGATCCGGTCCGCCGTGCCGACGCGGACGTGCCTGTCGAGCTCCTCGGCCACCGTGCGCAGGTGCTTGTCGGCAAGCTCGTCGATGTGCCGCTGGAAGCGCGCTTGCGACCAGCCGCCCTGGTCGTGCTGCCCCGGCTGCTCCTCCGTCAGGTCCTCCAGCTCCTCGAGCCGCCCGTTGTTGAGGCGCAGGATCACGCCCTTCTCGCGGCCGACGACGACGACCAGCGCGCCGTCGCCGCGGCCGACGAGCGGGACGAGCGGCGACAGGTAGAAGTCGGGCCCGGTGCGAACCTCGTCCGGTAACACGGGGCCGACGGTGACGACGTTCCAGAAGTTGTCCGGGCCGGCCGCGAAGATGGCCACGCCGTTCGTCCCGTTGCGGCGGAAATCGACGCTCAGCCAGCTGCGGATTCGCTCGAGATCGTCCTGGAGGCCGACCTTCTGGTCATGGGTCAGCTCGGAGCGGTTGGCGAACGCCGACTTGTGGGCCTCGTCGAGGAGCGAGTTGATCTTCGTGGCGGCGTCCGGCAGGGTCGGAGTCGTCGACGGGTCGAAGCCGACGTAGAAGCTGATCGCGCAGCCGTGCTGGGCGCGAAACCGGGCCAGGTCCCGGAGGCGTTCCCACGAGATCGTGCCCACGTTTCGGTTCCTTGCCACGGGAGGGGTGATCTTATTCATCGCGCGTGACGTCTCGACGGCGGTCCACGGCCTTCCACGACGGTTGGGGCGCGGCACGGACGGGAACAGTCGTCCGGCCCGGTACGTTTACTACTACAGAACTATGAACGAGATTCGGAAGATCATCATCATCGGCGGCGGGCCCGCCGGCTACACGGCGGCGCTCTACGCGGCCCGCGCCGACCTCAACCCGCTCGTCGTCGAGGGGATCACCTTCGGCGGCCAGCTGATGATCACGAGCGACGTCGAGAACTACCCGGGCTTCCGGGACGGCATCCTCGGGCCCTCGCTGATGACGGAATTCCGGGCTCAGGCAGAGCGCTTCGGCGCGGAGTACCTGACCGACAACGTGACCCGGGTGGACTTCTCGGAGCAGCCTCTGCGCATCTACGTCGGCGAGGACGACGAGGAGTACCTCACCGAGACCGTGATCATCGCCACCGGCGCCAGCGCGCGCCAGCTCGGGCTCGCCTCGGAGCAGCAGTACCAGGGACGGGGCGTCACCTACTGCGCCGTGTGCGACGCGGCCTTCTACCGCGAGCTCGAGGTAGTGGTCGTGGGCGGCGGCGACTCGGCGATGGAGGAGGCGATCTTCCTCACGAAGTTCGCGACCAAGGTGACGATCGTCCACCGGCGCGACGACTTCCGCGCCTCGCACATCATGCTCGACCGGGCCCGGGCGAACGAGAAGATCGACTGGGTGACGAACGCCGTGGTCGAGGAGGTACTCGGCGACGTGAAGATGCGCGGCGTTCGGCTCCGCGACGTGAACAACGACGAGACCTCGGAGCTCCCGGCCGACGGCCTGTTCGTCGCGATCGGCCACGATCCGAACACGGAGCTGTTCCTGGACTGGATCGACCACGACGAGGCGGGCTACCTCGTGACGAAGCCGGGGACGACCGAGACGAACGTCCCGGGCGTCTTCGCCGTCGGCGACGTGCAGGACCACGTGTACCGGCAGGCGGTCACCGCCGCCGGGTCGGGCGCGATGGGCGCGCTCGACGCGGAGCGGTTCCTCGCCGCACGCGAAGGCCACCTGATGGCGGCCGAGAGCGCCCCCCGGAGCTAGCACTCGTCGCATGGCCGAGTGGATCGACCTGCTCGATCCGAACCTCGACGAGCTTCGCGCCAAGCTGCCCGCAGACGTTCATCAGGACGCGATCCAGCGCATGCTCGCGCCCACGGTTCACGACGACGAGCCGCGGCCGCGCTTCGAGGGCAGGCACACCCACGTCTTCGGGATTCTGCTCGCGCCGGTGTGCATCGAGGGCGCCGTGCACTTTCGCGAGGTCGATCTCATCGTGACGCGCGACCTGTTGATCACGGTCCGGAAGACTCCCGAACAGGGTCCGCCGATCGAGTTCGAGCTCGGTCCGGCGGACCGGGCTGGCGAACTGGCGGCCGCCGTTGTCGACGATGTCGCCGAGGCGTTTCTCGACACCGTCGACGAGTTGGATTCGGAGGTCGACACCGTCGACGACGGGGTGGACGACTGGCCGCCGCAGCGCGTTCGCACGCGATTGAAGACGCTCCGCCACGAGATCCTCCGCGTCCGCCGGCTGCTCAGCCCGACCCGCGAGGCACTGCACAAGGTCGTCGACCGGCGTGTCGACGTCGAGGGCGCCGAGGCGCTGCCGCACGAGGTCGAGATCGCCTTCGGCGATGCCTACGACAAGCTCCTTCGCGCCGTCGACGGACTCGACCTCGCGCGCGATCTGCTCGCGGGCGCGCGTGACTATCACCAGTCCAAGATCGCCAACGACCAGAACGAAGTCATGAAGCGGCTGACGATGATCGCGTCGCTACTGCTCGTCCCCACCTTCATTGTCGGGCTCTACGGCCAGAACTTCCAACACCACTTCCCGGAGATCCATTGGCAGTACGGGTACTTGTGGTCGTGGGCGCTGATCGTCGGGACCACGATCGCCCAGCTGATCTTCTTCCGCTGGAGGAAATGGTTTTAGCGGGCGCCCGTTAGGGCGCTAGTCGTCGATGTGTGCGAGACCTCGATGTCGCCGTTGGCTTCGACGGCGCGCCGCGGCGAGTCCCCCAGAACGCCGCGCCTGCGCCTACGCCCGTGGCTACGATCGGCGGCGTGCCGTACTTCATCTGCCCGCGCTGCAAGCAGCGCTCGGTCGACACCGATGCGCGTGAAGGATTCTCGGAGCAGGCGCCCGCCTGCCGTCATTGTGGGTTCGGGTTCCTGTTCGAGCTGATGGACGACTACTACCCGGGCCCGAACACCGGCTTCGTCGTCTGCGATCAGGATGGGCGGGTGCTCGCGACCGGCGAAGGCGTCTTCGAGCTGACCGGATACCGGGAGCAGGACCTCATCGGGCGCCGGCTCGCAGAGATCGTCTCGGCGAACGGCGACCTCGACCCCGCCCAGGTCGCGCTCGAGTGGGGCGTACGCAAGCTCGGGCAGCCGGCCACGCTCCGGACGCGCGCCGGCACGGACAAACCGATCCAGGCGGACTACTTCCCGGCATACGACTCGGACGGCGGGCTCCTGGTCGCACTCGCCCCTCGTTAGACCCGCCTCGACGGGCACAGGTCGTTGACCACGCATCGCTCGCAGAGCGGTCGCCGTGCCAGACAGACTCGCCGACCGTGCCAGATCAGCAGGTGCGGGAAGCGTCCCCAGTCCTCGCGCGGGACGAGCTTCATCAGGTCGCGCTCGATCTTGACCGGATCGTCTTCCTTCGTCAGGCCGAGCCGCTGCGAGAGGCGACGCACATGTGTGTCGACCACGATCCCTTGCGGGTTGCCCAGCTCGGCCGCGACGACGTTCGCCGTCTTCCGCGCCACACCCGGCAGGCGGACGAGCTCGTCGACGGTGCCGGGAACGACGCCGTCGAACTCCTCGAGCAGCTTCTGCATCGTGCCGCGGATCGCCTTCGCCTTCTGGCGGAAGAAGCCCGTCGCGTAGATGTCGCGCTCGAGCTCCTCGAGGGGGACGGCGAGGTAGTCCTCCGGTCGCGTGTACTTCTCGAACAGCTTCTCGGTGACGCGGTTGACGTTCACGTCCGTCGTCTGCGCGGAGAGCATCACCGAGACGAGCAGCTCGAGCTCGTTCCGGAACCGAAGCGCGATCTTGGCGTCCGCGTGCTCGGATGCGAGGCGGTCGATGATCTCGCGGATCCGCTTCTTCGCCGGCGGGACGCGCTTGCGCGCTTCGTGGACGTAGCTCCTGGGCACTGCGGGGACGCTAGCGTGCGTCCCCGCGGTTCCCACCTGTCTACGCGAGCGGTTCGCCCGTCTCGAGCAGCGTCTTCAGACCGCTCAGCACCGTCATCCAGCCCGGCCCGGCGACGGCCTCCGCCGTCTTCGGCGCGCCGGTCACATGTCAAGCAGGCGCCGCGGCCAGCGGCGACGCGGCGCTGCGCAGCCGCGGCCCTGCGCAGACAAGGTCGAGCGCAGGGCACCCCGCACAGGCGAACTCGCTCGGTGTCGGGAAGAACTCGCCCGCCTGGATCCGCGCGATCGCCGCCGCCAGCGTTGCTTCGAGCTCCGGCGCATCTGCGGCCGAGAACGTGGTCGAAACGATCGCGTCCGGCCGCTCGAGAAATGCGTACGCGACCTCCACCTCGCGCGCGCCGGCGCGCATGCAGGCGAGGGCATAGACGAGGCGCTGCAGGTGGTAGTCGCTCTCGACGATCTCCTCCGGCGCCGCCTCCTCGAGGATGTTCGTCTTGTAGTCCACGACGATCGCCCGCTCGCCGTCGAGCGACAACACATCGAGGAAGCCCTGCAGCAGGACACCTTCGTGCTCGAAGCTGAAATGACGCTCCTTCTGGGGATTGGGCAGGCCGGCGACGCGACGCGCGAGGTCGGAGTCGCAGTACGCGCCGGCCAGCGCGCGCACGCGGGCCAGCTCCTCGCTGGAGACAGCGGGATACCACGCACGTACGAGGTCGTCCGTCTCCGGCGGAATGCTCGGGGCCGTGAGGTCGACGAGCTCGAGCAGCCTGTGCACGGCGTCGCCGATCTCCGTTCCCGCAAGGCCTGTCGTCTCCGCCGCGACTTCGCCGCGAACGGCGCGCTCCCGCATGTTGGCGACGCGCTCGGCGTAGAAGCGGTAGGAGCAGCGATCGAACAGCGCCAGGGCCGTGTACGAGAGGCGGCGCACGCGGTGAAGCGGCGGCATGGCGATCGGCGCGAGCGGCTGGAGCACGGGCGCCGAGGGTAGGGGCGCGAAGGTGGCGTCGTCGGCAAACAGCTCGAGCTGGCCGTCCTCTGTCATTACAGCCGGAGCCGGAGCCGGCTCCGGTTCGGGCGCGTAGCGGTCGATGCGCACCAGCACACGGGCCCCACCCCGCTCGAGTTCGATCGGCTCGCGCCCCGCGCGCTCGAGCTCCCGACGCGCGTCGAGGCGGTCGAGCACCCAGCCGATCGGCGTCGCCCGCTCGGACTGGCGCTCGGGATCGATCGCACCGGAGACGATCAGTCGATCGACGGCGCGCGTCATCGCGACGTAGTACAGACGCAGCCGCTCGGCATCTTCCTCGGCCTTCTGCGCGGCGCGCACGCCCTCGTAGCCCGAGGCATCGAGCCGCTTGCCGGTCGACGGGTGCGCGACCTTGAACCCGAAGCGCCCATCCGAGAGCGCGAGAATCTCGTCCGGAGCGGGCGGCTGCTTGTCGCGCCCCGCGTCGGCGACGACGACGACCTTGAACTCGAGCCCTTTCGCGGCGTGGATCGTGAGCAGGCGAACCGCGTCGCCTCCCTCCTCCTCCGCGACGGCCTCGAGCTCTTTGGCGCCCACCGCCTCCTGCTCGGTGACGAAGCGAACGAAGCCTTCGATGTCGGCGCCCCGCAGCTCCTCGTACGAGCGCGCAAGCCGTGCCAGCTTGCGCAGGTTCGCGTAGCGCCGGCGGCCGTCCCACCGCGCGAGCACCGCGAGGTCGTAGTCGTGCGCGGCGACGATCTCCTCGCACAGCCGCTCGAGCGAGCTGCGTGTCGAGGTCAGCCGCTTGAAGCGCTGGAGGAACGCGGACAGCAGCCGCTCGTCCTCTGCAGCGAGCTGCGGCGGCAGGTCCTTCTCGATTCCGCAGAAGAGCGGCCGCTTCGACGCCGCGCGCCTGATCAGCACCAGGGCGTCGTTCGAGACGCCGACGAAGGGCGACGCGAGCACGGTCAGGAGCGCCTCGTCGTCGTAGCGGTTGTGCAGCAACCGGAGGTACGCGAGCAGATCGACGACCTGCTGCTGGCCGAAGTACCCGCGTCCGGTCGCGCGATAGGTGGCGAGGCCCTCGCGCCTTAGCTCCTCCTCGTACCACTCGGCGTCCGTGCCGGCCGCGAAGAGCAGGACGATCTCGCCCGGCCGGGCGTCACCGCTCTCCACGAGCTCGCGCACGCGCCGCGCGATGTGCTGCGCCTCGGCGCGGCGCCAGTGCACGTCGGTACCGGAATACGACGACTTGTCCGTGACGAGGAGCTCGACGGGATGACCGAAGACGGGGTCTGGAAACTCGCCGGAGGCGTGCAGCGGCTGGTACTCGTCGCCGAACTCGCCGCCGAACAGCTCGTTCACGACGGCCAGCACCTCGGGCCGCGACCGGTAGTTGAGGGTGAGCGGCAGGCAGCGTTGGGCGCGTGCGCGCCGCTCGCGGAAGACCTGGACGTCGGCGTGGCGGAACCCGTAGATCGACTGGAACTCGTCCCCGACGAAGAAGACGGATTCCGCGTGAGCGGCGAGCTCGTCGATCAGGTCGGACTGGAGGCGGTTGGTGTCCTGGAACTCGTCGACGCAGATCTGACGGAAGCGAAGCTGTTCGCGGGTCCGGACGGACTCGTTCGTACGCAGGAGGTCGCGCGCGCGCAGCTGGAGATCCTCGAAGTCGAGGACCGACTCGCGGTCCTTGGCCGCCTGGTAATGCCTCCCGAAGGCGTCGAGCAGGCTCTGCAGCAGGTCGCGGTCACGAGCTGCGACGACGTCGAGCGCCGCCTGCTCGACGCGCAGCCGCGCCTCCTCGTAGGACGCGGCGCGCTCGCCCCTCGCCTTGACGGGAGAGAGGTCGAGCAGTCGCTCGGGCTCGGAATGCGCAAGCTCGAGCGCGCGGGCGGCCGCGGCCCGCTGAACGTCCGTCGCCGCCACATCGTCGGCCAGACAGCGCGCCGCCTCCATCCATTCGGCGACCCGCTCCGGGAGGACCGAGACGCGGTCGTCGACCTCGAGCACGAGCTCGCGTCCCGCCGAGCGGAGCGTCTCGTAGACGCCGGTGAGCATGCGGCGCAGGCCGGTGGCACCGTAGGTGGCGAGTAGGCGCAGCCGGTCGGCGTCTCTCTCCGCGCAGAACTCCGAGAGCGCTGCCTCGAAGGCTTCGCTGCGCAGCACCGCACCCTGCGCCTCGTCGAGCTCGCGAAAGCGCGGATCGAGCCCGGCAACGAGCGGATAGGTCTTCAGCAGACGGTTGCAAAAGCCGTGGATGGTCGAGATCCACGCGCCGTCGAGCCGCCGCGCGAGGTCGTGGCGGCCGAGCTCGTGCAGGCGGCCGCGGATGCGCGTGCGCAGCTCCCCCGCGGCCCGCTTCGTGTACGTGATGACGAGGATCGAGTCGACGTCGACGCCCTCTTCGCACACCGCGCGCACGAAGCGCTCGACGAGCACGCTCGTCTTGCCGGTTCCGGCGCCAGCGGAGACGAAGACCTCGCCGGTTGCCTCGATCGTGGCGACCTGCTGCTCGTTCATGCCCGTTTCACCCGGCACATCGGCCAGAGAGCGCACCACGACGGACACGTTCCGCCGCGGGGATCGTGCCGCACGTCTCCTTCGCGGATGCGCTGAGCGAGGCCCCGCGCGCCGTCGCGCGCCGCTTCGAGGCGGCGCCAGAACTCGTCGTCGTCGACGTAGTCCGTGCGCGTGAAGCCCGGCAGCTCCTCCTTCGCCTCAGCGCGAAGCAGCCCGCGCGGCCTCCGCTCGCCGGCGAGTGGCCGGTAGAGGCCGCCGAGCGGCTCGACGCCGACGAGGTCGCGCAGCACGAGCATGTAGAGGGGGATCTGGAGCCGTTGCTCCTGCTCGATCGCCTGCGCGGAGTGGGCCGACTTGCCGGACTTGTAGTCCTGGACGATCCCCCGCGCGCCGAACACCTCGACGTCGACCCGGTCGACCTTGCCGCTGAGGAAGAGGTCGTCGCCGAGGGGCAGGCCGGGATACTTCGAGCGCTCGTAGCCGAACTGGAGCTCGAGCTCGCGCGGGACGAGCGGCAGCTCGGACTGCGCCTCCGCCTCGACGAACGCGGACAGATCCCGCCAGAGCCCCTGGTCGAGCTCCTGCCGCTGAATCTCGGTGAGCTCCATTCGCACGCCCTCGACAGCCTGGTTCAGGCAGGCGCGCAGGAACGTTTTTGCGGCGTCGAGGTGCTCGGAATCGAGCTTGTCCACGCCGACCTCCTTCGGCAGGCCCGCGTAGAACCGGTGCAGCGTCGTATGCGCGACCGATCCGCGCAGCTTCGGGTCGACCTCGGCGTCGATCGTCCGCGGATCGAGAAGTCGCTCGACGAACCATGCCGACGAGCAATCGGACATCCGCTCGAGCTCGGTGACATTGAATGTCGCGCGGGCAGCCAGCTGCTCGAGCACCAGCGGGTGACGGAGCTGCGTCGGCCGCTCGAAAGCCGCGAGCGCGCGGTCGAGGCGCCGCCGCCAGCCGTTCGCCTGTGCGAGCGCCTCGGCCTGGAGGCGGTCGTCGGCTGCCGTCCGTGCGAGCGCGCGCAGCCGCTCGCGTTCGGTCGGCGCGTCCAGCAGCGGCCACGTCAGCTCCGAGAGCGGACGCCGGGTCGTCGCCCGCTCGACATCCTCGCTCGCGAAGACGCGAACGACCTCGTCCCAGAACGGGCTCGTTCCGCGCGGGCCGCCGTCGTCGGTCGCCGCCTCACGGACGAGATACAGCCGCCGGGCGGCGCGCGTGCAGGCGGTGTAGAAGAGATACCGGTCGCGCGCGACGGGGTCCGGCTTGACGAGGCGCGCGCCGAGCTCGCGGCGAGCGTCGTCGTCGAGAAACGGCGCGGCCGGGCTGCGACGAGGCAGGCTTCCCTCCTCCAGTCCGAGCACGAACACGACCTCGAAGCTCCGTGTGCGGGCGCGGAGCAGGTCGAGCACGGCGACTCGTCCGGGCTCGAAGGCGCCCGGCCCGCGCACGGTTGAGCGCTCGAGCGCGTCCACGACCTGTTGCGGCGTCACGTCCCAGTCCTCGAGCTTTGCCGCCAGCTGGACGGCTGCTTCGTATGCGCGAAGGTCGCCCCGCGCGTCCTCGCTCGCCGGCGGCCGGTGGAGGCCGTGCGCATTGCGCAGCATGGCGGCGGCTGCGGCGCGCAACCCGGCCAGCGGCGTGTCCGATCCACGAAGGTCGCGGACGATCGGGAACGGATGCCCGTGCAGCGCGAGCGTTTCCGCTTCGACGCGATCGTGCGCGTTGATCGCGCGGCCGCGCATCCGCCCTTCGAGAAAGTCGACCTTCCCACGCGGAACGCCCGAGTACGGTGACCGGAGGAATCCGTAGAGGTCACGGCGGCCGCCCCCGAGCCAAGCGAAGCGCGTCAGACCGAGCAGCGCGCGGCCGAACGAGCTCTGCGCGAGCCGCACGGTGCCCTCGATCGCGAACGGGACGCCGAGGCCCGTGAACGCCGTTTCGAGCGGCGCGCGCCAGCGCTCGACTGCCGGGACGACGATCCCGATCGCCTCCGGATCCGTGCCGCCGCGAACGAGGTCCAGGATCTCCTCCGCAACCAGCTCGAGCGTCGCGCGGGTACCGGCGCCCTCGAAGAAGCGCACCGCACCCTCGAGCGGCGGTGCAGCGGCAACGTCATCGTCGAAGAGCGTCCGTTCGAGGTGCGCGAGCGCCGGGGCTCCGTGCTCGTCGGAGCGCGGCTGGAGCTGCTCGACGCGGCCGTCGGCGAGCGCGGCCAGGTCGTCGACTGTCGCGCGCAAGGACTCGAACACCGTGCGGCCGGGTTCGTAGGGGATCGAGACGGTGACCTCGGTGCGGCCGGCGAGTGCCCGCAGAAGCTCCCACTCCGCCCCTGTCAGGTCCTCGAAGCCGTAGGCGAACACCGGCGCGTTGCCCCAGGCCTGGAACTCGGAAAGCAGTCGCTCGACGGCGCGACGCCGGATCGTCTCGCGGTCGGAGAGACCGCGCGAGTCGAGCTCGGCGCGATAGGCGGCGTAGAGCCGGCCCAGGTCCCCCTCGACTCGATCGGGGTCGACGAGTCCGCTTTCCAGCTCGGCGATCTGCCGTCCCAGCTCGTCGGCGAAACCCGCGAAGCGGGCAGAGCGGCCGAGCCCGTTGAGCGAGGAGTCGCCGATGACGCGCCTGATCAGCAGCGCCCGCTGCTCGTCGGAGAGCGATCGGCGGGCACCCGCGATTCGCTCGAAGAGGTCGTCGAATGTGCCGATCGAACCTCCGAAGAGAGCGCCGGTACGTCTCAGGAGATCGCGCTCGACCCGGTCGACGTCCGGCCGGTTCGGCACGATGAGGACGGGCTCGGAGTCGAGGGCGGCCAGGTAGCGCTCCAAGAGGAGGGCGACCTTGCCGGCGTTCGCAGGCCCGACGAGCAGAGAAAGACCCAAGCGATCCATCCTAGACCGGGGTCCTGACGACCCCTGTCGCGCCTTACGCTCGTTGCGGGAAAAGACCCGAGGCGGCCTTGCAGCCGTCTCCGATCAGGCTGCTGCGGCGGACTTCGGGCGCCGACCGCGGCGGGCGGCAGCCACGCCGGGCATGTTCCCGGCGCAGTCGTCGCAGAGATCGGCCTGCTTCGCGCCCCGACGGGCGTCGGAGTAGGTGATCCGCATCACGGCGCCGCGGCTTTCCTCGACTTCCTTGCTGCAGTTGTCGCAAACGAGCACGGTCCTTCTGGCCATTCAGTCTCTCCTTCGCTACAGGAATTCGGACCGAATACTACGCGGCTTGTCGGGCCTGGCGCATTCGGTACGAACGCAGCAGCGAGAGCGTCGCCTGTTCCTCCAGGTCGAGCCCAATATGCCTGGCAGTGACGATCCGCAAATGGCGAGGCCGAAAATCTTCGATCGTTCGCCCGTCGAGATACTGCTCGACGACGGCCGGAGAGACGTACGACGAACGGGTAACGGCCGGCGTGTTCCCCAGCTTCTGTGCCACCTGACGCATCACCGCGGCGACGGCACGTTTCTGCTCGCCTTTCCCTTCGACCGGACCGCGCTCGGCGAACGCGATCGCGGCGAGCAGCGTCCCGCCCCACGTGCGGAAATCCTTCCCGGAAAACTCCGCGCCCATGAACTCCTTGATGTACTCGTTCAGGCGCCGGTCGGTGAGGTTGCAAAGCTCGCCGTCGGCCCCGAACCGAAACAGCCGTCTACCCGGTGCTCCTTGCAACTCGGCGATCGCGTCGGCGAGCTCTGTGTCCACGAGCGCCGTCCGCACTTGCAGTCCGTGCTTGGCCTGGAAGCGAAAGGTGACGCGTTTGCCGCGGACCTCCACGTGGTCCTTCGTCAGCGTCGTGACGCCGTAGGTGCGTGACGACTTCGCATATCGGTCGCCGCCGACGCGGAACCAGGCGAGATTGATCAGGCGAACGGCGATCGCGCAGACCCTGAGCGGGTCGAACGGCTCGAGCGTGATGTGCTCACCCATCGCCATCCGGATGTCGGGCAGCCTCTCGGCGAAGCGGACCAGCTTCTCGAACTTCGCCGCTTCCTGCCGTGCGCGAAAGTCCGAGTGGTAGAGGTACTGCTTGCGGCCGGCGGCGTCGATGCCGGTCGCCTGGAGCTTCGCCCCGGGATTCGGAGAGATCCAGACGTCCCGCCAGGCCGGCGGGATCGCGAGCCGGTCGAGGCGCTCGACCGTCTCGGCGTCCCGGATGCGCTCGCCGCTCGCATCGAGATACCGAAACGGTCGTCGAGCGCCTTCGCGCCTCCAACCTCTACGGGGCATAGGCGCGCTTCTGCCACATGCGCCCCGGGCATAATCGCCCCGCCGTGGACGCGAAGACGATCGTCGTGCTGGAAGGAGACCAGACCGGCCAGGAGCTGCTCGAGGAAGCGCTGCGCGTGCTCGCTCCGGACGTGATCGAGCTGGAGCTCGAGTTCCCGCGCTTCGATCTCTCGCTCGAGAACCGGCGGGCGACGAACAACGCGGTCGTCTACGAGGCGGCCGCGGCGATTCGCGAGCACGGCCTGGGGCTGAAGGGTGCGACGATTACGCCCGAGGGACGCGATGACGTCGGCTCGCCGAACCGGATCCTTCGCGAGGAGATCGGGGGCAAGGTGATCGTCCGCACGGGTCGGCGCATCCCCGGCGTCGTGCCGTTCGGCGGCGTCCACGCGCCGATCTCGATCGTGCGCATGGCCGTCGGCGACGCCTACGGCGCAAAGGAGTGGCGCGAAGGCGACGGCGACGACGAGGTCGCGTTCCGGACCGAACGGATCGAGCGCCGGATCTGCCACGCCGTCGCCGAGTTCGGATTCCGTCAGGCGGAGCGCACCGGCGCGAAGGTCTTCGGCGGCCCGAAGTACACGGTGTCGCCGACGTACGAGGGGATGCTGAAGGAGGAGATGGACGCCGCCGCCGAGCGCCACCCCGAGGTTCCGTACGAGCCGCAGTTGATCGACGCGACCTTCGCGCTCCTGATCGCGTCCACCGGCGACCCGATGGTGATCCCGGCGCTGAACCGCGACGGCGACATCCTCAGCGATCTGGTGCTGCCCCTGTTCGGCTCGATCGCCGGATCGGAGTCTCTGCTGGTGGCGTTCGACGCCGACTTCGAGCCCGACGCGCTGATGGCCGAAGCGGCGCACGGAACGGCGCCGGCGCTCCAGGGCAAGAACATCGCGAACCCGATGGCGATGATCCTCGCGGGCGCCGCGCTGCTCGGACATGCGGACGACGAACAGGCGCAACAGGCGGCGCGCGCGATCCGCGAGGCCTGCCTCGAGGCGGTAGCGTCGAGAATTCGCACCGCGGATCTCGGTGGACATGCCTCCACCTCCGAGTTCACCGACGAGGTGATCTCGCGGACGCGGGCGAAGCTCGAGGTTTGGTCGACCTTGTAGCGCCGCGGCGCGTCGCGGTCAGGAAGCCGCTCTGGCGGACGCGGCGGCTTGCTCCCACATCTGCACGAAGTTGAGTGCGAGCTCGGGATCGAACTGCGTGCCGGCGCAGCGGATGATCTCCGTCAGCGCGTCGGAGACGCTCAGTGCGCGACGGTACGGGCGCGGAGTCGTCATCGCGTCGAACGCGTCGGCGACCGCGAGCACGCGTGCGTCGATTGGGATGTCCTTGCCCGCGCGCCCGGTCGGATAGCCGGCGCCGTCCCAGCGTTCGTGATGGAAGAGCACACACGCCAGGCCCGGTCGCGCAGCGGGTATCGCCTGCAGCAGCTGCGCCCCCGCGACCGGATGGCGGCGAATCGTGTCGAACTCGATCGGCTTGAGCGGTCCGGCCTTGCGGAGTAGCTGCTCGGCAACCACGAGCTTGCCGACGTCGTGCAGCAAGCCGCCCAGTCTCAGCGCACCGACGCGCGCGGGACTCCAGTCGAGTCGCTCGGCAAGGGCGACCGCGAGCTCAGAGGCGCGGGCTGAATGGCCGCGGGTGTACGGGTCCCGCGACTCGATTGCGGCGCAGAGGGCTGCGAGCATGCCCGGGCGGGATTCGCGGCGCTCCGTCCGGTTCCTTCCGCGCCCTCGGCGCCGAACCGGGACAGACACGGCACAAGATTCGTGCGACGCTTCGAAAGGGGGACTCGCGTCCCCCCGGGAGCCGCGCGGTCCGCGTCACGCCTCGTCCTCGATGACGCGCCGGCGCCAGAAATGGAAGGCGATCCACGCGAGCAGCGCCAGCGCGACGAGTGCTCCGCCGACGATCAACCCGTAGCGACCGATCGCATCGGCGGCTGCGCGTCCGAAGTAGTACGCGACGAGCGACACCGTCGCAGCCCAGAAGATCCCGCCGGTCGCATTCCAGAAGAAGAAGCGCCACCATTCCATGTGAGCGAACCCGGCGATCCAGGCGCCGGCGACGCGCAGACCGCTCGTCCAGCGCGCGAGGAAGATCGCTTTGCCGCCGTGCCGTTCGAAGAACCGCTCTGCACGGGGTAACACCTTGGCGCTGAAGCGGCGGACGATCGCGTAGCGCTGCAGGAAGCGCCGCCCGAGCAAGCGTCCCGCCCAGTAGCCGCCGTTGTCGCCGATGATCGCGGCGGCTGCTCCGACCGCGATCACCGAGACGATGGAGTAGGAACCCTGTGAGGCGAGAATCGATGCTGCGACGAGTGCGGTCTCGCCGGGCAACGGCGCGCCCGCCGACTCGAGCGCGACAACGACGAAGACGATGATCAGCCCATACTGCTCGACGAAGTGCGTCACGGGCGCCTAGAGTAGTGCGGGTTGAGGGTCGGAGTGCCGCGCGAGATCGAGTCGGACGAGCGTCGTGTTGCGCTCGTGCCCGAATCCGTGCCGAAGCTGAAGGCATCAGGGCTCGATATTGCCGTCGAGACGGACGCGGGCGAAGCGGCGTCGTTCCCCGACCAGGCGTATGCCGATGCCGGCGCAGAGCTCGTCTCCGATGCGTTCGCTGCGGATGTGGTGGTCAAGGTCGCGAAGCCTTCCGTGGACGAGATCGCGCGCCTGCGCGACGGCACTGTGTTGATTGGATTCCTGGAGCCGCTCACGGACCCGGAAGGCGTCGAGCGACTTCGTTCGCGCGGCGTGACCGGGTTCGCAATGGAGTCGATCCCGCGAATCACTCGCGCGCAGGCGATGGACGCCCTTTCCTCGCAGGCCACCGTCTCGGGCTACAAGGCGGTGCTGCTCGCCGCCGAGCGCCTGCCCCGCTTCTTTCCGATGCTGATGACTGCAGCGGGAACAGTGACGCCCGCCAAGGTGCTCGTCCTCGGCGCGGGCGTGGCCGGGCTGCAGGCGATTGCGACCGCACGACGGCTGGGTGCGGTCGTGTCGGGCTTCGACGTTCGGCCCGTCGTCAAGGAACAGGTCGAGTCGCTCGGCGCATCGTTTCTCGAGCTTTCGGTGCGCGGCGAAGAGACCGAAGGCGGCTATGCGCGGGAGTTGACACCCGAGCAGCAGGCGCAGCAGCAGGCAGAGCTCGCGGAGCGGATCGCGGATTTCGATGTGGTGATCACGACCGCGCTGATCCCGGGCCGGCCCGCACCACGCCTGATCCCGGCCTCGAGCGTCCAGGCGATGCGACCCGGCTCGGTCGTGGTCGATCTGGCCGCCGAGGCGGGCGGCAACTGCGAGCTGACCGACCCCGGCCGGGAGATCACCGTTCAGGGCGTGACGATCGTCGGCTTGACGAACCTCCCGTCGACGATGCCGTACCACGCATCGCAGCTCTATTCGCGCAACGTCACTGCGCTGTTGCAACTCCTCGTCGCCGACGGCCAGCTGAATCTCGACTGGGAGGACGATTTGATCTCGGGCGCCTGTGTCACGCGCGAGAAGGTCGCTGCATGAGTGCCCAGTTGGTCACGGAGCTCACGATCCTGATGCTCGCGATCTTCCTCGGCTTCGAGGTGATCTCGAAGGTGCCGACACTGCTGCACACGCCGCTGATGTCCGGGACGAATGCGATCCACGGCATCGTGATCGTCGGCGCGCTGATCGTGATGGGCGCGCATCATCCAGGATGGTTCATGCGGATCGTCGCGTTCGTGGCAGTCATTCTCGCCACCGCGAACGTCGTCGGCGGCTTCGTCGTCACCGACCGGATGCTCGAGATGTTCAAGCGCCGCCGCGACTGACCGTGAGCCAGAACACGTCGAATCTGCTGTACCTGATCCCGATCGCGGCATTCATCCTCGCGCTGCACTTTCTCTCCTCGCCGCGGCATGCGCGCCTCGGCAACCAGATCGGCGCGCTCGGGATGCTGGTCGCGGTCGTCGTGACGCTGTTCAAAAACGAGGTCGTCACCGGTTGGTGGTTCATGGCGCTCGGGGTCGCAATCGGCGCAGTGATCGGACTCGTCGGCGCACGCACGGTGAAGATGACGGCCATGCCGCAGATGGTGGCGCTGTTCAACGGCGTCGGCGGCGGCGCGGCAGCGCTCATCTCCGTGGTCGAGTTCCACGGCGTCTGGGCCAACGTCGGCGACGTCGGCGCTGAGCGCGCGATCTCGACGGTGCTCTCCGCGCTGATCGGCTCGATCTCGTTCGCCGGCTCGCTGGTCGCGTTCGCGAAGCTGCAGGAGCTGCTCAGCGGTCGGCCGATCACGTATCCCGGTCAGCAGTTCGTGAACGCATTTCTCTTCGCCGGCGCCGTTGCGCTCGGCGCCTCGGCCATGGTCGGCGTGTCGTTCTGGCTCCTCGCGGCGATGGTTCTCGCGGCAGCGCTCTTCGGGATCCTGTTCGTGCTGCCGATCGGCGGTGCCGACATGCCGGTCGTGATCTCGCTGCTGAACGCATTCACCGGCCTCGCCGCAGCGGCAACCGGCTTCGTGCTGCACTCGAACGTCTTGATCGTCAGCGGGATGCTCGTCGGTGCGAGCGGCACGCTGCTCACCATGCTGATGGGACGCGCGATGAACCGCTCGATCACCAACGTCCTCTTCGGCGCGTTCGGCAAAGTGGTCGCGGGTCCGGCGGGAGCGCCGGGCGCGGCGGCCGACGGCGCCTCGGTGCGGTCGACCACGGCCGAAGACGTCGCCGTGATGCTGGCCTATGCCAAGCGCGTCGTGGTCGTCCCAGGCTACGGCCTCGCTGTGGCGCAGGCCCAGCACGAGGTGCGCCAACTCGCGGACCTGCTCGAGGGCAAGGGTGTCGACGTCAAGTACGCGATCCACCCGGTGGCCGGGCGTATGCCGGGCCACATGAACGTGCTGCTCGCCGAGGCGAACGTCCCCTACGACCAGCTGAAGGAGATGGACGAGATCAACCCGGATTTCCCGCAGACGGACGTCGCGCTGGTGATCGGCGCGAACGACGTGACGAACCCGGCCGCGCGCAACACGCCCGGCAGCCCGATCTACGGCATGCCGATTCTCGACGTCGACCGGGCGCATCAGATCGTCGTCCTCAAACGCTCGATGAATCCCGGGTTCGCGGGCATCGACAACGAGCTGTACGCCGAGCCGAAGACGGCGATGCTCTTCGGCGACGCCAAAGACTCGCTCGGCAAGCTGATTCAGGCCGTCAAGACGGTCTAGGCCGTCCGCCGCCGTAAGGTCGCGGCGCCGAGCAGCAAGGCGAGCAGCGTCGCGCCGATGGTGACGCAGAGGTCGAGCGCGAACCGGCCCCCGAGGCCGCGTCCCTCGGTCACGCGGGACAGCGCGTCGTAGGCATACGTCAGCGGAAAGACATCCGAGATCACCCGGAGCCAGTGCGCCATCTGGTCGCGCGGGACGAACAGCCCGGACAGGAGCACCTGCGGGAGCACGATCGCGGGCATGAACTGCACGGCCTGGAACTCGGTGCGCGCGAACGCGCTCGCGAACAGGCCGAGCGCCATCCCTAGCGTTGCGTTCCCGACGGCGAGCGCGATCACGGCTCCGCGAGAGCCCTGCACGTGCAGGTCGAGCGCGGAAAACGCCAGTAGCGAGACGGCCGTCGACTGCAGGACGGCCATGACGCCGAACGCGACCGCGTACCCGACCAAGATGTCGAGCTTCCGCAGCGGCATCGTCATCAGCCGCTCGAGCGTTCCGGTCACACGCTCGCGGAGCATCGTCACGGAGGTGACGACGAACATCGTGAGGAAGGGGAAGATTCCGAGCATCGTTCCGCCGACGCGGTCGAAGACTGCGGGCTGCCGATCGAAGAGGTACCGAAGCAACGTCACCAGCAGGCAAGGCACGAGGACGATCAGCGCAACCGTCCGCGGGTCGCGGCGGAGCTGAGTGAGCACCCGAACGGCCGTCGCGACCGCGGCAGCCGTCACGCGCCGGCCTCGATCAACCGGAGGAACGCGTCGTCGAGTTCATGTGCGCCGGTGCGCTCCTTCAGTGCAGCAGGCGTGCCGGTTGCGAGGATGCCGCCTTCGCGGAGGAGGATCAGCTCGTCGCAGCGCTCGGCCTCTTCCATCACATGACTCGAGACGAGCAGCGTTGCCCCCTGTCCGGCGAGCCCGTGGAACGTGTTCCACAGGTCCCGCCGAAGCAGCGGATCCAGTCCGACGGTCGGCTCGTCGAGCACGAGTACCTCCGGTTCACCGAGCAGCGCGGTGGCCAGCGACGCGCGGGCACGCTCTCCGCCGGAGAGGCGGTTCACGACGGCGTCGGCCTCCTTTTCGAGCGCGACCGTGTCGACCGCAGCATCGACACGGTCGCGTGCGAGACCGAGAATGCGCGTGAAGTAGTGCAGATTCTCGCGCACCGTGAGATCCGCGTAGACCGACGGCGCCTGTGTGATGTAGGCGACACGGCGGCGGAGCGACGGCGATCCTGCGGGCTCGCCGAGCACCAGCACCTCTCCGCCGGCGACGATCTGCACTCCGACGATCGCGCGCATCAGCGTCGTCTTTCCACTGCCGCTCGGGCCGAGCAATCCGGTCACTCGGGCCGGCTCGACGGTCACGCTCAATCCAGGCAGGACGACCTGGCCGCCCCGCACGACCCTGAGGTCGCGGATCTCGATCCCGCTCACAGCGGCGGAGACTACGCTTCCCCGCGGTGGAGATTCCCGTCCTCAGCGGCGCGGATGTCGAACGCGCCGTCTCCCCGGAGCGCGCAGTCGAGGCAGTGCGCAAGGCATTCGTCGCCTACGCGCGCGGCGAGTGGACGATGCCTCCGAAGGTGTACGTGCCCGCGTATCCCGCCGGGGATTTCCGCGCCATGCCGGCGCTCGGCGCGGGACACGCGTTGCTGAAATGGGTGACGTCGTTCCCCGGCAACCCGGCGCACGGCCTGCCAACGGTCACGGGGCTGGTGCTCGTCTCCGACGCGACCAACGGGATGCTCGAGGCCGCGCTCGACGCGGCCGCCGTGACCGCGCTCCGCACCGGGGCTGCCGCAGTGCTCGCCGCCGAGACGCTCGGTCGCGACGGAACCGCTGCGGTCGTCGGCGCCGGCGTGAACGGTCGCGCCGCCGCGCGCACGTTCGTCGCGCGCGGGTGGTCGGTGCTCCTGCACGACGTCGACGAGTCGCGTGCGCGCGTCGTCGCCGAGGAGCTCGGTGCCGGCGCCGCTTCGCGCGGCGAAGCCCTGGGAGCCGACGTGGTGGTCACGGTCACGCCCGGCAAGGAAATCGTCTTCGCCGAGGGATCGCTGCGTCCCGGTCAGCACGTGTCACTTATGGGGGCAGACGGGCCGGGGAAGGCGGAGATCGCGGTCGCAGAGATGGCGCGCGTGCGCATGTTCTGCGACGACTGGGAGCAGGCTTCGCACAACGGAGATCTCTCGCATGCAGTCGAAGCCGACGTTCTCGGACGCGGTGACGTCACGCCGCTCGGCGACGTGCTCGCCGGCTCGGCCCAAGGGAGGCGCGCGGAGGACGAGATCACCGTCTTCGACTCCACGGGGCTCGCGATTCAGGACCTCGCGATCGCGCTGGCCGCGCTCGAGCGTCTGGACGAGATCGACGCGCCGCGCGTCGTTCTCTAGTCGACGACCGCGACCGCTTCGATCTCGACCAACTGGCCGTCGTACCCGAGCGCGGCGACGCCTAGCAAGGTCGACGGAGCTCCGGCGAGCGCAGACGTGCGCACAACGTCCCACGCCTCTGTCAACGTCGCGCGCTCGTCCGCGACGACGTAGACCGTGGTCTTGACGACGTCGTCGGGCTGCGCGCCTCCGGCTGCCAGCTGTGCGAGCAAGTTCTCGATCACCTGCCGGGTCTGCTCCCGGACGCCCTCGCCCACCAGCTGTCCCGCGTCGTTCAACGGCACGGCTCCCGCGGTGAACACGGCGCGGCCGGATGCAATGGCAACGTGCGCGTAGCCCGGCGGCTCGAACAACGAGTCGACGGTGCGACGCTCCACGGTCACGAGCCGAGCAGCCTCCTCGGCGCGAACGCATCCAACAGTCGATGCCGGCTGCCCGTGAGGGCCCGCGCGACCAGGTCGCCGCAGAGGAAGCCGAGCACGTTGCCGTGCCCCGAGTAGCCGCCTGCGACCCAGACGCGTTCGCTGCCCGGGACTTGGCCGACGACGGGGAGAAAGTCGAGCACGAGCCCGAAGATCCCCGCCCAGCGGTGCGTGATCCCGACGGGCTCACCGACCAGTCCCGTGACGAACTCTTCCAGTGCGCCCTGAATCGTCGGCGTCGTCTGCTCGTCGGCCGTGAACTCCGTGTCGAGCGCATAGTCGCGGAACCCACCGGCGAGGATCCGTCCGTTCTCGAGCTGCTGCCAGTAGTCGAAGCCGTGCCGGCCGTAATGCGGACACTCGAAGAGCCGCTGCTCGATCGGCGCCGTGGCGAGCATCTGTCCGCGCGTCGGGATGATCAACCCTTCGAGGGGACCCAGGAGCCCGCTCGGATAACCGTCGGTCGCGACGACTACGCGCTCCGCCTCGAGCCCGTCGAGCGACGCAACGCGCTGCCGCTCGCGAAACTCGACGCCTGCCTCCGCTGCTTCCACCGCGATCCGGCCCACGGCGAGAGCCGGCTGCAGCGTCGCGTCGCCCGGGTGAAAGATCCCGGCCGTGAAGCGTCCTGCGAGCGGAGGGGCGAACTCGTCGCGCCACTCCGCCTCGAAACCGTCTTCTCGGAGCGCGTCGTACTCGCCCCGAAGCTCGTCGCGCTCGTCGTCGTCGGCGGCGATGCGGAGGCTGCCGGTCCGCCGCAACGCGTCGCCGGCGCACCCGGCCAAGCGCTCGAGGGCTTCCTCGGTCAGCTGCCAGTACTCTCGCGCGCGCTCGGCGCCCATCCACACACGCGCCTTGTCGTACGCCGCCGCTCCGCCACGGAGGGCGAAGCCGCCGTTGCGCCCGCTCGCGCCGCCCGCTACCTCGCGCGCGTCGTGGACGCGGACGTGCAGCCCGGCACGCGCCAGCGTCAGCGCACACGAGCAGCCGGTCACGCCTGCGCCGACGATCTCGACGTCGGCCCTGTCGACTCGCACCTGCGGCAGGGGCAGCGCCTCTTCCGCAAGCCACCAGGGTGTTGCCATTCGGCGCGATCCTACGCGTTCGCGGGTGATGCGCTTGCCGTGCTCGTGGAGCGCCACGTTCCCGCCCCCTCGGCTGCGAGTCCTGCAAGCTCGAGCTCGGCGAGAGCCGCTGCCACCGCCGCTGCGGAGAGCCCCGTCGCGCGGGCGACGTCGTCTGCCGATCCGGGCAACGCTCCGAGCACACGTCCCGCCGGTCCATCGATGCGGGGTGGCGCGCGCTCCGGCATCGTGAGCCCGAACAGCTCGAGCACGTCCTGCGCGGACGTTGCCGGCGTCGCGCCGAGTCGAAGCAGCGCATTCGTCCCGGCGGACAGGGCAGAGGTGATCTCACCCGGCACGGCCAGCACGTCACGTCCCTCCTCCAGCGCGAAGTCCGCGGTGATCAGCGCTCCGCTTCGCGCGCGTGCTTCGACGACGACGGTCGCGGCGCACAGACCCGCGATGATGCGGTTCCGAGCGGGGAAGCGCCACGGCGCAGGCTCGGTGCCCGGCGGATACTCGGAGACCACGAGCCCGTGCGCACGGATCTCGTCGGCGAGGCGGGCGTGCGCAGCGGGGTAGTCGCGATCGATGCCGCAGCCGAGGACAGCGACGGTGGCTCCATCCGCCGCGAGCGCTCCGCGGTGCACCTCGCCGTCGATCCCGCGTGCGAGTCCACTGACGACGACGAGGCCGGCCGCCGCAAGCTCGCGCCCGAGCATGCGCGCGACTAGCGCACCGTAGGGCGAACATGCCCGCGCGCCGACGATCGCGACGGCCGGGCGGGCGAGCAGCTCGTTGCCTCCGCCACCCCGGACGTAGAGCCGCGCGGGCGGATCGTGGATCGCGCGCAGGAGCGGCGGCAGGCGGGCACGCGAAAACACTCTCACCGCAGGTCGAGCTCCTTGGGCGAGCGATAGGAGAGCGCCTCGGCGAGGTGCTCGGCCTCGACCGCGTCCGCACCGCTCAGCGCGGCGATCGTCCGCGCAACGCGCGCGACGCGCGCCCGCCCTCGGGCCGAGAGCGGCAGGCGCTCGACGGCTCTCGTCAGCAGCTCTTCCGCTTCGGCCGTGGGCCGCGGTGCGCCACACGAGAGCCGTTCGCGGGCCGCGAGGACGCGCCCGCGCACCGGCTCGGAGGACTCCGACGCTGCGGCGGCAAGCTCGGAGGCGCGAGGGCGCGGAGCGCTGACGACGAGGTCGAAGCGGTCGAGAAGCGCGCGCGACAGCTTGTCGCGGAACGCAGCGAGACGCTGCGGCGAGCACGTGCACGTAACCGCCGGGTCGCCACGTGCGCCGCAGGGACACATGTTCATCGTGGCGACGAGCTGGGTTTTTTTCCGCTTGAAATGGGGACGCGGCGCAGCTCTTGCGCCTGCTCGATCGTAGGTTCGTGATGATCGTCACACCCAATCACGAGCGGCGAGAGAATCGCGTCAGCGCGAACGGTTGGCACGATGTACCAATCGCCGAGGGCGAGGTCGGCGTCGAAGACACCTGCGGCGGCGTCTGCATACCGGTGCAGCGTGAACGACTCGAAGACTCGTCGCAGCGCCCGCCGCGCAGCGTCCAGGTCGGCTGCACCGGTCACGAGGCCGGCGAGCGCCTCACGAATGGCCTGGAGGGCGGCGACCGTCTCGGCTTCCGCGTCCCGGAGCGTCGTTTCGTTCCGCGTGGCCTCGGCTTGGGCGTGCAGTTGTTCGAGCGCGGCCGCAGCGGCCTCTCGCTCGGGCTGGAGCTCGGTGAAGAAGTCCTCCCAATGCGCGGCGGTTAGCTTCCCGTCGAGGTAATCACGGCGAACGCGCTCGAGCCGTTCCTCAGCGCGGCGCAGCTCAGCATTCGCGACCTCGACTTGCACGGCTATCTCGGCGAGGTGGAGCGAGCGTCGCTCCTCGTCCTCTCGCACCATCGCGTCGTAGTCGAGTCCGACGCTCTCGAAGTAATGCCAGACGGCCCGGTCGATCTCGTCGCGTGGAAAGGCGGGAATCGTGCAGTTCGTCGAACCGGAGAGCCGACCGTTGCAGAGGTACGCCTGCCAGGTTCCGTAGTTCTTCCGCTGCGTGCGGGCACGCATGGCTGCTCCGCACGAGCACCGAAGCAGACCGCCCGTCAGAAGGTGATTCCCCTTCACAGGTCGGCCCCCAGCCTGCCTTCCGTGCCGCACGGCGGCTGCGCGCAATGTCTCGAGCTCGCCCCACAGCTCATCGGAGATGATCGCCTCATGGCGGCCGGGGAAGAAGTCGGCGCCGTATCGAACCATCCCGCGATAGAGCGGATTCCGCAGCATCTGTCCTATGCGCGACTGCGTCCAAGCTGCGCCGCGCACCGTGCGGATACCGGCAACGTTCAACTCTCGTGCGATCGTTGCCTGCGATTTGCCGTGCGCGTAGTCCTCGAACATGCGGCGGACTGCCGCCGCTTCGTCGGGGACGACTTCAAGCGTGCTCGTCGCGACGCCGTCGACCACGCGTGGTTCGTGCCGGTAGCCGAAGGGGCGTGGGCCGCCGTTGCGTCGGCCGCGCTCAGCCGCCCGACGCTTGCCTGCGCGCGTGTGCGCTGACTTCGCCCGCGAGTCGGCGTGAGCGCGCTGCCCGTAGAGGCTGGCAAGCACGAGCGCCATTTCCCCGCCGAGGTCTTCGCTGACCGCCTCGATGCGGTAGCCCGCCTTCATTCCCTCAAGGACGTACTCGACGAGATGGGCGGCGGTTCGGCCATCACCTCGGGCGAGACGGTCGGTCGCGAACACGAGCAGGACGGCCTCTCCCTCAGCAGCGAGCGTGGAGGCATGAGCCTTCGCATTCCGCAGGCCGGGGCCCCGGCTCCGCTTGTACCCAGACGCGGCCTCATCGTGGTACTCACCGGCCACCCACCATCCCTGCCGCGCAGCGTGTTCTCGGCATCGCTCAAGCTGCGACTGAATCGAGCCGTGCTCGTCAGTCGTGCTCTTGGCCGCATAGATCACGCACGGCGTCATCGCTGTTTATCCTGCCGGAGGCTCACGCGGATTCGCTTCCACATGAAGCCGCGCTCACCCCAATCCGCGGCTTCGTGGCGTCCGCACGAATCGTGCGGACGCTCATGCCTGACGCATACCTTTCTGCGAGCGCCGAGCCGCGAGCCATGGTCCGTGGCGACGAGCTGCGCAGCTTCTTAGGCTTGACGTTTGCGAGAGCCGGCTCCATCAAGCTGAGCATGACACCTCTGTCGCGTCAGGGTCTCTTCCGAACGGCGACCTTGAGCTGAGTGCGGAGCGCCTGCCGGATGACATCGGCAAGAGTCGCCCGCTCGGCACGCGCGACGGCGCGAAGCTGTTCGAGCGTTTCAGCGTCTAGCCCCACGATGACACTGTGCATGCTCACGATGGCCTCCCGCTCCGCGCGTTGCAACACGCAAAACATTTGAAGGACTGGCAGGGCGGCCAGCGGGCGACGAGCAGCCGGCGGCCGTCGTTGCGCTGGATCCTCCGGCGGCGATCACAATGAACCGGTGAGGCGTCCGCGCAGAGAAGCCACCCAGGAGCGCGCCGCACCACCGCCTCGGATGGGATCCCGATTAGGTCAGCAGGTCGCGCCGTCGGGTGACCGTAGTTCACCGTTCGAGACCGAGTACACGCTCGTCGGTTCCCGATCGAGCCGATTGTCGTTCACGCTGAGGTGGATTCCAGAAGCGCGCTCGGAACGCGCGCTCTACCGCTGCGGTCGAGTAACCGCAGCGCTCGGCAATGGCCCGTAACGCGTCCTCCTGTTCGAGTGCGAGCCGCGGCGGAAGCGTGCCCAGCCAGTGTCCGGTTCGCGCGAGTGCGGCGCGACGTTCTGGCGTCGGAGAATCGCGAGTAACGGACGCGAACTCGTGGGCACGCCAGGTGATGCCGCATGTCCGTGCTGCGATCAACTCGCGCCAAGCAGCCGGCCCGCGCTTGCGAACGAGCTCGTCCGGATCCTTGGCCGACCCTAGCTGCTCCGGGTCGACGACGTGGACCTCTGGACTGCAGCGGGCGCGTGCGGCATTCTCGACGGCCCGCGCCGTCGCTGCGCGACCGGCATCGTCGTTGTCGAGGCAGAGCGCGACGACGTCGATGCCGTGGCGGTGAAGCCGTTCGAACGTCTGTGGCCTTAGGGAGGTGCCGCCGAGCCCGGCGACGTTGTCGATCCCTTGCGCGCGGAGTTGGTGAACGTCGAAGAAGCCTTCGACAAGCACGATCTCGCGCCGCGCATTGGGCGTTCGGGCGAGCAGGTCGGAGAGACCGTAGGGCGGCAGATTGGTGCGGCTGGCGCCGCGGAGGTAGAGGTAACGGTCGGCCGCCGCCGCAGTGTCGAGTGATCGCGCCCAGAGGGTGCCGATCCGTCCGTAGGCGTCTCGCCAGGCGCCGCAGAGCCTGCCCGGCCAGCGTGAGTCGGCGATAACGCCGGCGTTGGCGATCTCTGCCGGCGGGTAGCCCGCCCGCTCGAGCAGTCTGCGGGTTTTTCCCGGAGCGGGTACTACGCCAAGATCCGAGTCTGCGATCGCTTCGTTAGGAAACCCGCGGCGCTCGAGGTACGCGCGCGCTTCGGCGCCGCCCTTGCCGGCGAGCTCGCGACGGCAGAGGTCGAAGAAGTCGCGTAGCAGGTCCGCGCGCCGGTCATGGGGGTGGGGACGGTCGAGTGGCGAGGGGTCGACGTCGGCGCGCTCGGCCAGCTCCTTGACGGCGCGCACGAAGTCGGGGCCTCGCGGGACGCTGCCGCCGTTAACGTAGGCGGTCCAGAGCATCGGCTCGCCGCCGTGGACAAGGAAACCCCGCGGCGCCGGTCCGTGCGCGACGACGCGCTCGGCGCGCACGCCGAGCCGGGCGTGCGTGTGTTGCTCGTTTGTCGCGACCCAGCCGCGGGCGTCCCGGCGCCAGCCGAACTCGGGGAAGGCGGTGTCGAGGCGCCCGGCGAGGCGGGGCAGCACCGTTTCGGTGTAGAAGTCGCTTGCGCGCACCGGTTGCTGGCTGTTCTCGATCGTTAGAAGGCCTCCCCGGTGAGGAAGCTTTCGAGGGCGGCGGTGATCTCGGCTTGGTGCAGGCCGAGCTGGGGCGCGGCGACCCGGAGCCGGTCGAGGATCTCGGGCGGGAGTCTGGTCCAGAACGGCGCGAGCACAACGGGTCCAACAGGTCGCGCGTCGACTAGCCGGAGTGGTCGGGCTGGGAGCTGGCCACATCGCCAGTATGTCCCGTGCGACCCGTACAT